>Ga0181411_1000147_pt1 | contig 23539 bp, 31 predicted proteins | sample 34SPOviralmetaG_FD_130114 | JGI IMG/M metagenome (GOLD analysis project Ga0181411, IMG submission 130114) | Marine viral communities from the oligotrophic San Pedro Time Series (SPOT) site, San Pedro Channel, CA, USA - 34 SPOT_SRF_2012-07-09 | ecosystem: Environmental > Aquatic > Marine > Strait...
GCCTGGACACCAAAAGTAGCTAAAACTCCGGTGAAGACGCTGGCAATAAAAGTGGGATCTAGTTTTTGTTCAGGAATTCCAAGTGCTGGTGGAAGTTTGATGTATGCCAGCGTGAGTATTCCGCCAGACCAAACAAGGATGCCGAGCCTAACAAAAGTAGACAAAATAGCAAGTTGTTCTTCTTTATCATCTGCTGCCTCCTTAATCTTACCGAGAAGACCTTTCTTCTTAGGTTCTACTTTCTTTACTTCTTCTGACATCCATGAACAGCAAGGCTCTTTTATTTATCTACAAGATACTGTTTTTCATTTTGGTATATATGACGCTGACCTGTCTTAAGTTCCCATGCATATACTAGGTCAGGAATTAACCACTGATCCACCCTAATACATTGCTGCCAGTTAGCAGGGTGAGCACAACTCACTACTACAACAGCAAAGAATGCCTTAACGTGGATCCAGATGGTAAACATTACTCTTTAATATATCCGAAGTCTACCAGATACTTTCTGGTAAGAGGTGTGGGTTCATATTCAGTCCACATCTGACCAGCCGCACAAGCATTCAATGCATTCATAGTCATGTGTTCAGTCTTACCTGCCCACATTGCTTCCTTCTCCCACGGAATTGCTGCTGGTTGCATTGCATATGTTCTACGTGTCATCTCTTGCCACATCTCAGGGACAGCATCTTCGGGTAAGATAATAGCAATCAAACTATTGTCAATCGTTCCTGCCATACAATCCTGTGCAGCGTGCCATCCTTCATGACGCATGACACTCATGAGCACATGAGGACGACCCATGAATGTTTTGTTTAGATAGAAGTTATTACTTACCGTATGGTAGACACCACGATTTCCTACTGGAAAATACTTTTCGTCAGCAAGATATACACCCACACCAACATGGTTCAGTGAAGACATCATATGATTAAACTCTTGTGCCACTGAAGTAAATGCTTCAGGGTTATCATAATTTGAAGAAACGTCTAACAAAGAATTCACTTTAGTTACATCATCAGTGCATTCTTGAAGAAGCATACACCCCATTGAATGACTGGTATAGTAATCATCCTTTCCAATAGGGTCTGCCATTGCAGGAATAACTAAGGTAGCTGCAGCAAGTGCAGCAAATAATGTTTTGATCATAATTAGTTCTGAAAGGTTTTAATGAAGTACTCAGCGTCAATTACTACTAAAGGTTTCTTACCATTTTTTTTGATAATTACAATAGGTTCATAATCACCGCAATTGGATGCCGATTGTTCGTAAGCATCCCAGACATTTAGTTTCTCCACGTTCTTGCATTCTACACTATGGGGGAACTTTTGTCTAGCTGCTCTTGCCATAATGAGATCTTCTCCACCAGCACCCATTGATCTAGATTCAATGTCCTCAGGATGTACGCTAAGATGTTCAATCAATTTATCCCTAACCCACTGCTGTAACTTTCTACCCTTCGCTTTAGCACTCTGTGGTTTCATAAAAAAATACCCCCATCATATGATGAAGGTATTTAGATTACATTAAGATGTCATCCCACGGATCTGGTATCTGTACTTTATCGCCTGTAAGTGGAATGCCTGAGCCAGACTTGACGGACCTAGTTTCAGTAATGTCCACTCTTCCTCTGTCAGTTTTGGGTCTGCTAATGCTAACAGTTTCCATGGTGGTGGTGTTTTCACAGTTGAAAATTAGCGAAAGTATCTTTCTTAACATCCTGCTTAATTCCTCCAACAATGTAACTTTCATTCTCAGTTTCCTGAGGTGCTACCTGAAGACCTTTAGAAGAGATCCAATGCTCAGTCCATGGTAGTGGATTATTTCGTGCAGCAATATCATAAACTGGTTTCAGACCGATTGCTTTCATACGACGGTTGGCAACCCACTCAACATACTGTGTAAGAAGTTTAGCATTAAGACCAATCATAGAACCTTCTTTGAACAAATAGTCTGCCCAGACACGTTCCTCACTTACCGCTGTCTCAAATGCTTGATAACACCATTCTGTTTCTTCTTCAGCGATGCGAGCCATGTCTGGATCGTCTCCCTGTTTCCATTTATTGATAATGTTCTGTGTAAGAACAAGATGTTGGTTTTCGTCTCTGGCGATGAGAGAGATGATTTTAGCGGATCCCTCCATGAGTTTAAGCTCTCCAAAAGCAAATGAACAGGCGAACGAGACATAGAACCGGATTCCTTCAAGGATGTTGACATTCATAACAGCGCGAAACAACTTACGCTTGAGTTCGTAGAGGTCATCCTCTGCGAGGGGAACTCCATCAAGATTGTGTTCCCACATTCTACCGCTACCATATTCTTGAGCATGATTAATAAACTCATCATACGCTTTGGTAACAGTCTCAGCGCGTGATATAATCATATCATCTTCTAGGATGGTGTCAAGCACTTCTGCTGGATCAGCATAAACATTTTTGATTACATGAGTATATGAACGACTGTGGATCATCTCCATGAAACCCCAGACTTCCATACATGCTTCTAGTTCAGGCAGAGAACAGTAGGGAATGAATGCCATACCAGGAGCACGTCCCTGAACTGAGTCAAGCATGATCTGATACTTCAGATTAGAAGTAAAGATATGCTTTTGTTCTGGACGCAACGATTGGTAATCACCCCGATCTTTTTGTAGGGAGACCTCTTCAGGACGCCAGAAATATCCCAGTTGTGTTTGCGTTAATCTATCAAATACTGGATACTTATATTGATCATAACGCTGCACCCCCAGAGGAGCACCAAAGAACATAGGTTGCTTTAATGTATCAACTTTATCCTTATTGAATACTGTCATTCCTTTAACTGTTGACATATCGTTACCTGCTGTACCTGTTCTAAAGTTTACACGATTCACAATCTTCCTCCTGAGCGTTTTCTAATTGACTGATTAAATTTTCTAAACTTTCTTTGACATCCTCTTTATACTCGTCGGTCTTAATATCATATGTGTTTTGATAATAAGAAGTTTTCCAACCGTACTTATAAGTTGTGAGGAAGTCTTGTGCCATTACTGAGACAGGAACCTCATTGTCTTTGTAGTTCTCTGGATTATAACTCCAATTGCCAGAAATTGCTTGGTCAAAGAACTTCTGCATCAGAGAAACAATTTTAATGTAACCACCATTGTCAGGCATCTCCCAAAGCAGAGTATAATTGTTCTTCAACGTAGTATATTGTGGAACAATCTGCTTAAGAACCCCCTTTTTACTTTTCTTAATGGACAGAAAGGCTCTAGGTGGCTCAATTCCATTTGTTGCGTTTGACACAACGGAACTGCTCTCCGATGGCATCTGAGCGGACAGTGTTGAATGTCGTAATCCGTGGGTGGCGATAGACGCCCTAAGAGAATCCCAATCATAGGTTAGTTCGTTAGGTACAATATCATCAACATCCTTCTTATAGGTGTCAATAGGGAGGATGCCATCACTATACTTGGTGCGGTGGAAGTATTCACATGATCCTTTCTCCTTAGCAACTTCATTAGAAGATTTTAGAAGGAAGTATTGGAATGCTTCAGACAGTTCATGTACTGCTTTCCAAGCACCAGGATCATCGTAATGCTCGCCCCTGCGAGCGAGATAATGTGCAAGACCAATAAAACCAATACCAAGAGATCTTCGTGCCTTTGTAGACCGTTCTGCAGCAAATACAGGGTATTCTTGATAGTCAATCAATTCCTCAAGAGCACGGACAGAAAGATCACAGAGTTCTTCCATTTCAGAAAGTTTATGAATCTTACCTACATTGATAGCAGACAAGATACACAAAGCAATCTCACCACCAGGATCATCAATGTGAGTAAGTGGTTTAGTAGGCAGTGTAATCTCCTGACAAAGATTACTCATATAAACTTTATCTTTAAATGAAGAATGCTCATTGCAGTGATCAATGTTCATGATATAGAGACGACCAGTCTCTGCACGTTCTTTCAAAAGATCTAGAATAAGTTCTTGAGTCTTGATAGTCTTCCTTGGAATGAGTCCATCAGATTCATAATGTTGATACAGAGCATCAAAGTTGTCAGTGCCAAAAGCATCAAAAAGACCTGGAACATCGTGAGGTGAGAAGAGTGACATCTCCTCATCTTTGATGAATCTTTCATAGAAGAGTTTTGAGATTTGGATTGAGTAGTCAAGTTTTCTGACACGATTATCCTCTGTACCTTTGTTGTTCTTCAGGACAATAATATCTTCTATTTCTTGGTGCCAGATTGGGAAGTGGACGGTTGCTGATCCTCCACGAATCCCATTTTGCGTGCAGCATCGTACAGTTGATTCAAACTTCTTAAGGAATGGAACAACACCTGTGTGTGCAACTTCTCCTCCTCGGATCTTAGCATTGATGCCACGGATTCTACCTGCGTTGATACCAATTCCCGCCCTCTGAGCAACATAACGACCAATAGCCATGTCGCTGCTAAAGATGCTATTGAGGGAGTCATCAGAATCAATAAGAACACAGCTTGCAAATTGTCGCAGTGGTGTTCGGACTCCTGCCAAGATTGGCGTTGGGACGTTGATTTTGTGTTTGCTGATTGCGTTGTAGTATTTTCTGACATATTCTAGTCTAGTTTCCTTAGGATAATCTGCAAAAATTGTGGCAGCAACAAGAATATATGCATACTGTGGGGTCTCATAAACTCTATTAGAACTTCTATCTTGCACCAGATACTTATCTGCTACTTGACGTAGACCAGCATAGGTGAACAAATAGTCGCGACCATGATCAATAAATTTATCAATCTTGTCCCACTCCTCGTCAGAATATTTATCAATAAGATCTTGATCGTAGATACACTTTGAAATTCCTTCAGTCAAATGAGATTTAATTTCAGGAAAACCTTCCTTCCAGTCTGGTCCAAACACTTGCTTGTAAAGACCAAACAATAGCAGACGAGCTGCCACAAATTGGTAATTAGGATTATCTAATGAAACTAAATCACTAGCAGAACGAACAAGAATCTCTTGGATATTATCTGTGCTAATACCATCATAAAATTGAAGACCAGAATTCATTTCTACTTGACTAGCAGATATCCCCCCAAGTCCTTCACATGCACACTCAACCATTAAATGAATCTTTTCCAAGTTGAGTGGTTCAATCTCACCACTACGCTTAACAACTTTGATTCCGTTACTCATACTTTTTTCCAGGCGTTTAATTTGATGGTTGCTTCTAAACCGCAGTAGTTGTTAGAGTCTACCACTCTTTGCACGTCATGTCCAGACATTATCATGTCATTCAGATCTTTCTCCTTAATGGTGCTTGGCCAAATGACTATCTGATTTCCAGACTGAATAAGTTTTTCATACTTTTTCACAATTTCATAGTTTCTTGGTTCATTGTCAAGTACATAAACGATGTCATTAAACTGAGTGTCATCCAGTGTAACGTCAGATCCACACATGGCAATTGCATTTGATAAGAATAAGGAATCAAATGGTCCTTCTGTGACATATACTTTTTCTTTATTGTTTACTCTATCAAGCCCAAACAATTTAGGATAATCTTTATCCAAAATTGTAGTAATATATCTCAGTTTCGTATTCCGATCTAGAGATCTTCCTTGATACCCAAACACCTTACCATCATTAGAAATTAAGGGGATGATAATTCTAGATTCTTTCTGGTTATTACTGAGTTTTGCCCAAGCATTGAAGTCTTCTGCGTAGTAAAAAATTGAGAATAAATCCTCTGGAATTTGGCGCTGACTTAAGTATACTTTTGCGGGATGTTCTTTATTTAGAAAATTTATTTTTTTAAGATTTGAAAATATATTGGTATTAAATTTTGGTTTTGGGATGTCAAATTTAGGGGCAGGAGTGTTACTAGATTTGCCCGTCAGACCCTCCTTATATCGCTCCAGAATGTATTCATCATGCAATAGAGGATTCTGATCCTTCAGAAAATTTGTGAAGGTTCTACCCATGCCACAGTTGTGACATTTAAAAAAGTAATCATTACGCTTCCGATAAAAATAACCCCTAGTTTTATTGCGGTGCTTCTGTGAGTCACCGCAGTAGGGGCATCTGAATGTATACAGATCTGATTTCTTTTTTGCAAACTTTACTAACTGAGACGAAATAAGACTAATATATTTCGCATCAAGATATATCATAATGTAAGGGGGATTCAATCGTATTCATACTAGCAGATTGAGCAGAGGGTGTCAAGCGGTTATAGACAGGAAATATAATTTGTGCAATAACCCCAAGTGTCGCGAGCACAGCACCTGCACCCACTACAAACTTTTGATTTGAGTCTACCTTCTTCTGCATTTTATCAATTCTTTCATGTAGAATTTTATGATTTCTTTCTTCTTGTTCCTTCAATTCATCAATCATTTTGATGATAAGATTGTCAGTTCTCTCACTCTCATCTAGTCTGTTCTCATGGCGCTCCAAGATAACAGCAATCTTGTTACTGTTATCAGAGATTGTGCCTACTGCTCTTTCAAGCTTGTCAAGCATCTCTTTAGAGAGATCTTCATAAATGTCAAGTTTTGATTCTAAAACTGCTAATCTACCAAGACCGAAGGGCATATCAGACCTGCGACGGATCAAATCTCATAATCTGAAGAAACGATTCTACGCTCTTATTCATTAGGAAACGATACTGATCTTGACGTTCCGTGTCAAGTGCTTCAAAAGTAGAAACCATTCTCTTAGCAACGTCGCTATTAACTCTCAGTGAACGACCATCCTTAAACTGGATATGTCCTTCTACTTCCTGATTGCCATAGGTATTTTCTTGAGCAAGTTTCAATAGGGTGCCAAGAACTTCTACGCCAGGTGCCTGAGTTCCTGCCGATTCTGATACTTGCTTCTGAAGTGAACTAGACTTCTCAGATGCTTTCTTTCTAAAATCAGACAAACGTGCCTTCATCAGAGTATCCATCTCCTTAGTCTTACTTTGCATTTTGCCTTTGGCATCCTGCGCTTTCTTCTGAACTTCTTTTTGCTTGTTCAGTTTCTTCTGCTGAGCAATTTGCTTTTGAGCTCTCTCAGTTTCGGATGGACCCTTCTGCTTATCGTCAGCTTCAGTAATGTGTTGTTCTTGTGTCATTTTTTTCTTTGCCTTCTTGTCTCGGTTGGTTAAAATACGGTTTACAAGTTTACGACCTGCTTTTGTCCTACCATCATACTTCTTTTTTTTCTTACTGGCAGGAATACCAGGAGGTTCATGTGCAGGAGGTAGTGCTACATTAGCACCGGAACCAACAGAATTTGTTGGTTCTTCCCACATTTGATATCTCGCTTGTTGTAGAAGTTTTCTAATGTTTTTCATATCCTATTTAGTTCTTCTAAACATTTATGATCTGGTTCAACATGCTCCAGATAGTTTGGGGGCATCCTGTTTAAGTATATCAGAAAAGATTTGAGAACGGGCCAACAATTTCTTTCTATTTTAAAAAACAACAGAGGTACTGTTGCATCATTGAATACATTAAAAAGTAAAATTAAATGATTAAGGATAAGATGATGTTTAAGTATATCAGAATTAAGATACTTTCGTATTAATTTTTTAACATACTTAAACCTCTTCAAGTCCTCATCAAATTCTTCTTTAGTTGTGCAATGTGGATTGTTATAATGCTTAATTGCAAAGAAGATATAGTTATCTTCATTCAGTTCATCAAATCTCATCTAATTATCAGGTAACAGTTAGGGTAGCAGCAGCGGAAACTACTTCAGTAGCACCAGAGTCGGTAGTAACTTTGACTCTGTACTGTCCACCATTGTCACCAGCAACAGTTGCGGCAGTGGTAAAGGTAGCAGCATTTGCACTAGAGATGTCAGCAAAGGTTTCGCCAGCATCTGTGCTGAGTTGCCATTGATACTCAAGTGTGCCCGATCCAGTAGAAACTGTAGCGGCAACAGTAAAGGCTGCAGTGTTAGTAGCAGCAACAGAAATATCAGCAGGTTGAGTGCCAATTGTGATAACAGCAAGAGCATCAGCAGCAATTCTATCATCAGTAAAGTCGCCAGAAGTTCCAGAAGCAACATTCATATGTGCCAAACATTCTGCCTTATGACGGGTTTGACCCTCAGCATCATAAGATTTATAAAGCCACCAACCAGGACCCCAGATGCCACGCAATTTGTTTGTAGCAAGTGATGCCTCAGTGCTATCAGCGAAGATGAGTTCTCCAGGTAGAGTATCACCACCTTTAATTACATAATCTGCGACTGCTTTAGGAGCAGTGCGACGAACTGCACCAGCAAGAGCAGCATCAGTTGCTGCCACATATCCTTTATGCAGTTCAATTTCAGTGGTGCTGGTTACTTCTTTAACGATATATGATACACCGCTAAGAACCAGAATGTCTCCTACATCTACACTATCTGCAGCGTTCTTCGTAACAGTAGCATCATTCTGTGTGACGGCTACATTGTTAGCAAAGTTGGCGGCATCAATTTTTCCGAGAATTGCCATTGGTCTCCCTAAAAGTTTTTCTTAATCTTTTTCTATTTATAAAAAAAGGGGAGTAAGACTCCCCGATCATTAGATTTTTAACAGCGTTCAACCGTCATTAGTTTCCAGAGTAGCAGGATCTCTATTCTTAATTGCCTTAGTGACAACTTCTAGAAGTTGATCATCCATGTCAGTCTTTGTTAGCTTAACAGCTTTAGCAAGAATAACAAGACAGATCTCAACCATCTTCTCACCGAGTTCTTCATTCTCTGGAATTTTAGAAACAGCATCGGTGATAATTTTTGATGCGAGTGGAAGTAAAAATGCTAGCATAATCTTATGTCAGTAGTGTTCAAAACTTATTTATCAATACTTCATTTTCATTTTTTTGCTGTCGCCACAACCTTCATCTACAGTGTCTTCACATTTACATTCAGCAGTTCCATGTACCTCACATTTAATTCCTTTCTTAGAATTATTGCATTTACCTTCTTCCAATCCCATTTCAGATCTCCAATCTGAACGCTCTTCTTTCTTCATTCCAATTGCTTTGCCGATTGCCTTACGACGCTTCATAAGGTACTTATCACTCTTATCAGTATCACCATCATTATCAACATCAGAATCTTCTTTGCCGACAGGATCAAGTCTCTTTTCATCTAAATCTTCCTCCTTCACGCAGTTAGGAACAACCTTACCGCCCTTATTCTTAGTACCCTTTGCTTTATAACCATCCCAGCAAGTATCGGCACCAACGTTCTTGCGTGCCTGCTTCATGCTGCCTTCAAATAATTTACCTGAAGAAAGTTTAGCGACAGTAGCATCCATCAGTGATGATGAATACTCATCGGAAACCTCTTGCTTATTTTCTACTTCTCCGTAGCACTCTTTTCCAGCAATGCCCTCAGAGGATCGCTTAATTAAAGAATCCGAATAACTATCGTTGTACATTTCTTTATGGGTACTTTTTCTTTTATTTATAGATGTAGACCATTCAGGAGTCTTAGTTTTACCATACTGCTCTTTATCTTGACCGGGTGTAAGGTCCTGAAGATACTCTCTGGTCTCATCAGTTCCAAGTTCATGGACCTCGCTGATATCAGAAATCCAACTTCTAAAAGTCTTATGATCTTCACCTAAGCAAATAACATAGTTAGGTCCACGCCTAATAATAGTCCCCACTTGATCGTTTCCATTACGAACTTTCATTCCTTCAGGAAAGATTTCATCATTATAATACTGTTCACGAGTGTAAACCTTTGAGTATTCTGAAAAGTTATACATTAATAGTTAAATTCTATCAAACTATTTAGCTGAGCATAATATCTCTAATCTTATCCATAAGTTCTCTACAGTCTCTATCAGAAATAGTTCTAGGCATTCCTGCTCTAAATGAATTAAAGTCAGATTGAACTGCTGCTGCTCTCATCTTACTAGCAGACATACCCTCAGCACCATCAGCATCAGGATCTCTCTCACCAGCAGATACTACTTCCAAATTTCTAAATGTATATTCAATACCATTATACTTACTAATCATTTTATCATATGATTGTACACGATCGGATCCTGCTACTAGAACACAGTCATGATATGTTCCCTGTAATTGCTGTAATGCTTGAATAATAGTTTTAATGTGAGGGTCATATATGATATTCCTACTCATCGTAGGAAACATTTTTTGCATTACTTCAGATTTAGTTTTAGAATCTAGAGGATTCTTCTTCTTGTCCTGTGTATGTGTAGGGTAGATAAAGAAATCATCCTGACCAGCAATGTTCTTGACTGACAGTAGAAGTTTCTCATGTCCGATGGTTGGTGGGTTAAATCTACCCCATGCAAATACTACTCGTTTCATTTATCTCCTGATACCCAGTCTTTGGATACGTTAAAGTTTGCTACACTAAATGACAAACGATCCACTAACTTTACAGCATTGGTGCCACCACTGATGGCAACATAACCCTCAGGTGCTGTAACCTCATAACCATCTTCAGTCTTAAGATAAGTACCAATCTTCTCACCTTTTTCAAGTTTACGAATGAATACTAACTTCGCTTCTTGTAATAACTTATATAGTTGAACCGTACTGTTTAAAGAACTTTTATTCTTTTCAATAAACTCTAGACCATCAAACATCTTCTTGAGTTTGGTTGCTTTTGCCTTCGGAGTTTTTACTTTATCAACTGCCTTCTGACATTCAGTCTCAAAATATTTTGTGAACTCTTTGTAAAAAGCATCAGGTGAAGGAACCGTTCTACCCTGACGAACATAAGCATTAAAGAAGATCTTCAGTCGTGGTCCAATAGTCAACTGATCTTTAGCAACAATCTGCTCAGCAACCTCATCTAGAAATGCTCCTGCAGAGCGTACCATTGATGGTGCTTGAGTTCTCAATTGTCCTAGTTTAGTTTTCTCTCCCGTTGTGAGAAGTGTATCATTACCAAGTGTTCCTATCTCTGCACTTAGAACTAGAACATCTTCAGAAGATTTAAGTTGATTGACATTGAAACCAAACGAAGCATTCATAGTACTGACATCATTGCCAGTATATGTGGTATGAAATACTACACCAAGTTTTGCTTTCTTTGCTTTCTCATAAAGATCACTATCTTCTGGAATAGCATATGTAATAGTATTAGGTTGAAATGTAATACAATTCTTTCCGTCAATCACCTGTTGCTTTTTATCAGTGGTGAATAAAAGATCACCCTGTGCAACTCCTTTGATACCTAATGCTGGAAGATATTTAAGTGATGCTTTTAGTTTTTCAACCAACCCTGCAGCATGACCATGATTCCTATCAATATCAGAATCAGCGTAGTTAATCTTGGCGTCCTTATTGAAAACTGATTTAGTTCCTACAAAGAAGTTATCAGTACCAGGATAGATACCACAAAATATAGCAGGTGCTCCATCCCACTTTGTGGTAATCTTAAATGCATTAGACCCACCAGTGGTAAATGTTTTTGCCAGCAAATCTAAAAATTTAAATGCATCAGTAGCACCTTCCTTTCCATCAAGTAAAATGCTGTCCTCTAAATGTTCTAAGTGAGTGTTCTTGCTCATCCGATGTAGTCCTCCAGACCAGAACGTTTCTCAACATAATTACGGATTGCTTTAGGAACACCACCAGTTCCTTTCTCCATCTTAAACCGGAACTGGACTAACTCATACTTCTTATTATCATTTTCATTAGTACCAGAGACTCTAACTGTAGGTAAACCGCTAGCACCTGTAACATAATCAGAACTTAATTTAAGGTTAGCAGGAACGTCTGCATCAGGGAATCCTACCAAAGCAACTTTTAATTTTTTAAAATCATATCTGTGGAATGTATCACCTTTGATCTCAACCAGTGCAACGTTCTCTTCTTTATATGTTGCAAAATTATCTAATACCTCAACAAAATTTTCCAACCATACTTTATTATTAAACTTTTGCTGTAATTGACCATCAGCCCATGCATAAACTCTCCTCATAGTTTCAGCAGCAACCTCCTCCGTGGTTCCTCTCATCTCAGCAGAGTCAGCATAGATCTGCTGAACAATACTAGATATAGATGGTTTGCTGCCAAGGATCTTACCCCACAAATTATCCATTTTATCAAGAGTCCATCCACCAACTTGAGCAAACTGATCAACATCTTTCTTCAATGAGATTTGAGTCAATCGCAACTGTGTACCATTAACAGTACCGGGAATAGAAATGTTCTTAGAGTTATTGATGATAAGATTCACATCAACTTTTGTTCCTGTCTCATCACCAATACCATCAGCGATCACATCAATATAATCTTTCTTACCATTGCGATACATCATCAGTGCCGCAGTATTAATTTCCTGCGAATTTGCATACGAAATACATGCTGGCATTAATTCCTTCAATGCCACATACTCATCAGGATCACTGGTGAACAGCATATCCATATTTGCTGCTGTAAGGTTTACAACTACCTTAACATCATCAAACAAAAGTTTTCTCATCTTAGGATGAGGAGCATTAGGTGACTGGAATATCTTACCTGACGAAGTTCCAGATCTTGTAGGTTTAACTGCATTCAAAACCTTAACGAGATCTTGTTCTGTAATTCTTTTATTCTTATTTAAAAATCTTGCAGTAATAGCAAATGCCAGAATACCTTCCGCTACGTTTCCAAGGTTATACTTCTTTCTGGGACTTCCTACACTTACATTTACCTTAAGAATTGCACCTAATGAAATCTCACCACCACCAAGTTTAGGGAAAGAATATCCTCTACCCTTCTTAAATTGTTCCATACCAATTTGAGCATTGGCATCAAAACTATTAGCGTTCTTTAAAAACCCCCAACGCTTGTCACTCTTGTCTATAGTTACATGTCCATCCTTAGTAAGAAGTGCGACATCATTCCGAACTTTCTCAGCAAAAGTTTTCCAATAGTGAGTACCATTGGATGCTTTTTTGAATTCGGCAATACCCATTAAAAAACCCCCTTACGGGGGTATTTATTAGAGATCTCCTGCTACTCGGTTTTCCGAGCGTTCAATACTAAATGTTCCTTCGGGGTAACGAGAACTCAGTTTTTCAAAATTCATCTGAATGATTTCCTCAAGCGAAATGTTGAGACCAATGCAAGCTTGTGCAACATACCACATGATGTCCCCAAGCTCACGTTTCAGATGAAACAGGTTTTCATTGTTTACAGGTTTACCCTGGAAAACAATCTTCTTCACAATCTCAGTAAACTCACCTGCCTCAGCAGACATTCCCACAGCAGCAGTCAGCAGACGCTCAGTAGGAAAGTCTTCCTGGTTTAGTTTGATCAGACGATCAATAAATTCAGTAAACTCTTTGCTAGGTTCTGAGGTGGTTCCGTCTACAAACTCAACATACTTATTAAGATCAATAGTCATATTAATTAAATTTAAAATCAGTAAATTTTGCTGTGGGTGTTTGAGACTTTGCTATTTCTTCAAAGTCATATTGCTCTTGTCCCGAGTCAACGATGTCAACTTGGGCAGAGTCCTCTACATCATACAACCTCATCTTTGATCTGTCAATACCCACTACAAATCTTTTGAATAAGTTGATGTCGTTATATCGGTTCTTGAGTTGTTTAACCATGAGTTGGTTGATGCCCTCAAGTTCTTCTGTAGAGATAAGAGCAAACATAAGATCTGCAGTAGCAGGAAGTCCAAAAGACTCAGAGGTATCAGTAAGATCAACATCACTGCTACCATACCCAGAACGAGTAGTCTGAGTAGCCGAAACAATAGGGAGATCAAACTCACACGCAAGTCCCCTAAGTTCTTCTGCAATTGCTTTGACATAAGTATAAGAATTAACTAGTGCTCCTTTGTATCGTGATGATGCACAAATGTTGAGATAATCAATGAAGATGATGTCAGGTTTAAAACTCTTCTTCAATGATAAATCATTAAGCAGTGCTTGAAAGTGTCCACTGTGTGCAGATGCAGTAGGATACTCTTTAATGATTAACTTACCATTAGTCTTCTGTGCCAGTCTCTGAACCTTAGATTCAAATAGTTGTTCAGGTAGATCCTCAATATCTTTGATATTTACGTTGAGCAGATTTGCGTCAATGCGTTCAGCGATCTTCTCCTCTGCCATTTCCAATGTGATATAAAGGACGTTTTTACCTTGAAGGAGTGACGCAGCGGCCATGTGACACATAAACAAAGACTTACCCACACCAGTGCCAGCAAGTGCGACGTTAAGACTCTTGTTAACCAGACCACCCTTCGTAATCTTATTAAATAGGGAGAGGTCAAACGGGAGTTTGTTTTCATTTCTGTGATAATACTCGTAACGATGTTCATAGTCTTCTATGTAGTCGTGTCCGATATGATCATCAAATGAAACTGCAAGAGCTTCCTGTAGAATTGAGGGGATCGCATCTTCAGTTCTCTTCTCATCCTGACCATCAGCAATCTTAACACTATCTAATAGTGCCAAGTAAACTGCACGTTGCTTACACCACTTCTCAGTAGAATCTAACAACCACTGAGAGTCAACTTCAGTATTGTCAATGTTCTGAATTTTAACCTGTAACTCTTTGTATGAATCTTCATTCAGATCTTTACGATTCTCTACCTCAATAGTAAGAACTTCTTTAGTTGGAGTCTGACCATAAGTCACGATAAAGTTGTTAATGATATCAAACAAAATCTTATCCGAATAATCGTTAAAGTATTCTGGTTTAATATAAGGAATTACCTTACGAACATAAGTGTCATCACCAACTAAGTTCTTGATAATAGTGCTTTCAATTGCTTCCATCAAGATCCATAGCAGAACTCTTTCTTGGCGCACTCATCAAGTGCTTGGAGGATTTCTGGGGTAAAATACTTCTCAGGTTCTTTGTAGATAACAGAAGGATATACGTTCCCATGCTCAGTCTTAACACGGTTGCCAACACGCTCAAAGACTCCGTGCTCCTGACCCAATTCCAATAGTCCGTAATACTTGTCAAGTCCACGTTCGTCAAAGAATAACCTCGTTTCCACAATAGAATTTTCTTTAGTAAAGCGAGACTTATGTGCCTTCACTTTAATGATGTTACCAACCTGTTCAGTACCATCCTTCTCCTTCTTTTTAGAGAGGAACAGAATGCTAGAAGCAGCATACTTAAGACCAGTGCCACCACCCATTTCCTTAGTAGGAACGTAAGCACCAACAACATCATAAGTATGATTGGTAACAATCAGGGGGATACCTGCCCGACCCAGTTTTAGCGACAAGATTCTAAAGATAGACTTGATCACCTGAGCACGAGTCATATCACGAGTCTCCTTACCGTCAGTGGCATCCTGCACTTCTTTAGTAGTGGACAGCATACCCAAAGAGTCTAACACAAAAAGCATTGGAGGACGATCCTCCTTTTTAAACTTCATGTACTCATCAACAATCTTGATTGCCTGAGTTCGGAACTCCTGAACTGTAGTTACAGGAACCAATCCAACATTTTTAGTACGAATTCCACGGACTTCCATCATGTCCTTAGAAATAGCAGACTCAGACTCAAAGTATGCAACCTCACCATCAGGATTTTGATCCAGAAAGTTTTTTACAATACTAAGAGCAAAGAAGGTTTTGCCTGTACTGGACTCTCCTGCGAGGGCAGTGACTTTGTTTTGTGGGAGACCACCAAAAATGCTCCCAGACACAAGAGCATTGAGGATATAAGAACCGGTGTCCACAAAAGTATTACAATCTCCTGCGGCGATGCCTTCATCAACGATTGATGCAAATTCATTATCCAACTCCTTGATAACGTTGTTAAGAAAACTCATAATTAAGAAAAGAAACTAGTTAGTGTGCCTGTACGCTCATGCTTCCAACCAATACAGTCTAGCACATTTTTGAGAGGATCCAAGAAAGACTTCTCAAACTGTTTGGTATAATCAACATACTTGTCAAGACCAAACTCTTTCGGAATAGTATTGAAGAATGAAATAATATTCTCGTTAATGGGGTTTGGTTTTTTCAAATAGATGAATTTTATTTTTTCTCCCTCTTGGATAAGAGGAAACTTATTAGTAATCCGATGCTGCTTGAGATAGTGATTATACAATAATGAACCTCGGACAGCAATAGGTGTACCCTTCTTATAAATCTCTGAGTAACTTTTATAAGTACCAAGATTATTGCAACCTCTAGGAAACGAAATATCTAGGTAACTTTGTTTGCGAGTATCAGATTTGATACCTGCAATATAATCAATCATGTCATCATTAGTTCCTTCAATCATGATCTTATATGCTTTAAGTAGTTTATCCTTAAAGTATGCTGGTGTAGATGAACGTTGCGTCTCCAGTCCCATGATCTTCATCTTAGGTTCCTTATAACGAACACCCTCACTATCCCATACATTAAGAATATATCTTTTCTTAGCAGTCCAGATGCCACGGTTAGCGATGTTCTCGCGTTTCATTACCATCTTCTGCTGATATGCATTTACATATTGTGCCAGTTCTTGGTAACAACTTTCAATATAAGTTTCAAGTTCCACCTTACAGATCTTATCAAGGAAATTGACAACCTTCTTATCAGACGGCGTTCCTCCCTTGAATACATTCTTAACCAGATCACCCAGATCAAGATAGATGGAATCAGTATCCACAGCAATAACATAATCTTTATCACCTGATTTTAAAATTTTATTAAGATACTCATTCATCTTATTCTCAATCCATCTGATAGAGAGTTGTCCTGAAAGAGTAATTGCTTCAGCGTTCTCTAGTCGGAAGTACCTGAAGTATTCATTACCAATAGCACCATAAGCAGAGTTCAGTTGGATCTTACGTGCCATCTGAATGTTATTGTACTTAGCAATATCCTTAACAAGTTGAGGATCTTTAGTATTCTCATACTCTTGCTTAGCAGCAAGCATCTTCTTCTTGTAAATTGTGCGCTCCGTATAGATTTTCTGCATCAACTTAGGAAGGAAACCCTGCTTCTTCGTAGTAAACAAAGTTCCGTTAGGACACATAGTAACGCCATCTAAGGTGCTTGTATCAATCTCACGGTTTAGTAGTTTATCTACATTAATACCGCTCACACGATCATCTAGAAGGGTCTCAGGAGAGATATTATACTGCATGATGAGGTGTGGATACAATGAGTTAAGGTCAAAGTTAACCACCCAATCATAAATGCCTGGAACAGGTTCCTTCACATAAGCACCAGCATACTGCTGATCCTTTGTACTCTCAGTTTTAGGAGGAATGACAATGTTCTCCTGTGTCAAGGCATCATAGATGATACTATCCCACATACGAACCTGATAGAATACATCCTCAAAGTTTACCTTTGCATCATATGCCATGGTAACAGCGAGTTCAATCAGTTTCATTTTATCTTCCAGCATATCTACAAGTTCAACGTCATGAATGTTGTACTCAATAAACTTCTGCCAGTTACTACGATAGAAGTCCTGGAAATTATCAAACTCACTATGATCTAGTTTTTTCTGCCCAAGTTCAACGAAAGCAATATGGTCAAGGCGATATGATTCCTGGTTAGTGTAAGTAAACTTCTGATACAGATCATAGTAATCCAGAGTTGCTACACCAATAAGGTCATAGTAAATTTTCTTCTGACCCTTGACATGCAGTTCACGCTCACGCACAGAGTTCCATGGAGACAATGCTCTCATGTGCTTCATACTAAGTACACGATCCATGCGACGGCAGATGAATGGAATATCAAAGAACTTAACGTTCCATCCAGTCACAACATCAGGAGTCTTCTGCACCCAATATTCTTGAAACTTGAGAAGAAGTTCACGTTCATTCTGACAATAAACATAGTGAACATCACTACGTGAGTTTTCAAACTCACCACAACCCCAAGTAATAATCTTCTTACTAGTAAAGTCCTTTACAGTAATGCAAAGAATTTCTTCCCGTGCTTCCTCAACACTAGGAAATCCATTCTCAGATGTAGTCTCAATATCAAGAGACATGATATTAAGTTGACTGAAATCATAGTCAACTTCTTTAGGATACTTACTCAGGATATACTGATATAAGTATTTGGTATTACCGTAGATAGTAAAGTTATCTACTGCCTCATAAGTATTAACAAACTCTTTAGCATCTTTGATGCCACCGAAATGAACGGGTTCTACACAGTTGCCCTCAAGAGTTTTATATTCAGTTTCATTTTTTGATGCAACATAAAGAGTTGGTGAAAACTCTTCGCGGCGCTCAACCCTATCACCTCCATCAAATCCACGATACAAAATAGTATCGTTGATAATGGCAACATTAGTATAGAAATTCATCAATCAATAGCATCACGATATAATTTTAGCAGACTATCCATAGGATCCACGATAGTAATAATATCAGTAGACCTAATAGGAATCTGCTTTTGATGTGAATATGGAACAAAATTTTCCAAAATAAAATCTGGAATATATCCAATCACCACTTTAGGGTTGATGAGGATGCAATCAGCATCTTCTTCTGGACGTTCTTCAATCTCCGAGATCAGGTACTGACCCGTTTTCATCAAGATTACTTTGACTGTCATCGCTTACTCCAATGTTTTTAATGTAACTGTCTCGGATGTCATCCGTGGGTTCGCAAATAGTAACTACCCAATCTTTATTTAAGAAAAATTCATCGTCCTTTGTTGTGGACAACCAAGGAACGAAACTCAAAACACTATTTCCTGGATTAGTATCTTCAGTAAGAACTCCTTGCTGAACAACAGTTACTCTAACTGGTTTTACTAAAACTAGATCTAATACTACATTATTTTCGCGATCATAAATCTCACGAACGTCTGCAACGAGTTCTTCGCCAGACTTCAGAAGTACAAGTTGTACCGACATAAACTCCTAGAATTCAACCCTCATCATAGCATGAGCTCATCCGATTGACAAGCTGGAAACCTTAAGATTTCTTAGATGTGCTGACATTTTATCAAGATATCCACGGTTGCGTAGTTCCTTGAATACAAGGTTCTCTACAGCAAACTCACCACCACGTTGGATGGCAGATGATCTCATGTCACGCAGTTTCTCTTTAAGTTTTTCAAATGCCTCACGGTCGTCTGCCCTATTATCAATCAGGAAATCAATCTTTTCCATATAGTGCATTACCTTCTTGGCAATGTTAGCATCAGCAAGATTTACATCCTGATATGTGGGGCGGCGCAACCACAGACTATTCATTAGGGAGAATACTCCTTGCCCTGAGGGGGTTGGGTCTCTTCTATCTTGAGCGTAGAGTTCAACATCGTGTCCATAGATCTGAATATTATGGGTGAGAGCCCAGAGTTGTTTCTTGTCTCGTAAGTAATCATCAATGAGATCAGGACAATCGGCAATGTCTTCCTTGGAAACAATAAGATGAAGGTCCAGATCAGAATACTTAGTATAATTGTAATTGGCATTGCCACCTACTAGCACTACATCAATTATAGCACTGCTAGGAATTTTTGCAAACTCCGCCCACTCCTCGGCAATACGAACTAATCCCTGCCTGACCTCAGGTTTCATTGCTTCGCCAACCCAGATCTTAGGATTTAATTGCTGGTTATATCGGAGAGTAAGTTTTAAATCCCTATATGTTTTCATCAGGACAGACTTTATTTGTATTTATAAGCAAGAAAAAAGAGGGTTACCTGACTGTGACCAGGACCCTCTGCGGCGACGATATTCAATTGTATTTATAGAACAAAGTGTTTATCAAGAACTTCAATACGTTCTTCTTCATGTGCGATGATATCAAGTTGCTCTTGAATGGCAGCAAGAACATCAGGATGTTCACCAATACCAACAGGGTTCTCTAGATAGACTTCAATGTTTGCTTTTGCTTTGGCAATGTTGCCAGTAGCATCAGCACGAAGTGCTTCTAGAATTTTAAAACGTAGAGTGACAGACATTATTTTTTAGGAGTAAGTTTATATGCACCGAAAATTGCACCACCAACAAGGGCAATCATTAAAATTTCCATTAATAAAGTTCCTCTTCTTTTTCAGTTTCAATTACACAATCAGATGTGGGATAGGACACACATGTAAGTAAAAACCCTGCTTCAATTTGATCATCATCTAAAAATGACTGATCTTCTTGATCAACAGTTCCACTCACAATCTTACCAGCACATGAAGAACAAGCACCAGCACGGCAAGAGTAGTTCATATCAACACCTGCTTCTTCAGCAGCATCAAGGATATATTGATCACTCTCACATTGGATAGTGTGATCACCCTCAGTGGTCTTGAGGGTAATGGTGTAGGACATTTACTTTCTGAGAATAGATATGGTATATATTATACCACACTTTGTGTAATTATTAATTGCCCGTCAGCTCATATTTTTTCTTTTTCTGATGATCAGGAATAATTCTCTTTAATCTAATCGTAAGAAGACCGTTGGTGAGATCAACACTTCGGACCTCAACATCATCAGCAATAGTTCTACTCCAAGTAAATGCACGACGTGCAATTCCTCTTTGCAAATACTCATGGTCTGGTTCAGAATCTCCAGGTTTAGTACACTGAACAAATAATTTATTTGATTCTGTTTCAACTTTAATATCTTCTTTAACATAACCAGCAAGTGCTAGTTCTAATCTAAAATCAATACTAGATTCTTTGACAAGATTATGGGGTGGATAATTTGCATCTGATTCATGGACTGTAGCAAATCTACGAATCCATTCATCCATACCAATACCAAATCTTGATGCATCATTTAATAGCGCATCAATATCCGCAATGTTATACTTAACCATTATAGTAGCTCCTTAAAAAGCGAGTTTGTGTTGTGTGGACCCCGAAGGCATCCACAAATATTTATATCACAACAAAAAAAGCAGATACAGTGTAAACCGTATCTGCCTATAAGGGTTTCCGACTTTTGTAGAGACCGCACGAAAAGAGTCTCAAGTCTATTTATGTTTCTGTAGGGGCAGAAACTACTTTCTTCTTACCAATGTTATATTTTGCCTCCAATGTCCATTCAGACTTCTCCTTGTAGGCAATAACTTTGATTTGATTAAGAGGAGAAACCTCTTCAATTGCTTCGGGTTTAACTACAGTAACCAATTCCCAGTCAACCAGAAGTTGTGTGATACGATTACGACGCTGTACATCATTTAATGTCAGGTTAGCACGTTTGCCATCCAGGGCAAACAGTTCCTTAAAATGAACGATATAATAACGACCCTGCTTATGAAGAATGTGGCAAGATTGATATAGTTTCTTTTCCTTCCGAGAGGCAACGCCAATTCTAGTCAGAGTCTCACGAACTTTAAGAAAATCATCGGGTTCACTTAAAGTAACTTCCACCATATCGGCAGGTTCCCAAGTTACTTCAATATCAGTGGATGTAGTCATTGTTTACCGCCTTTAGTCAATTTTTGTTTAATAGAACTCAGTTGTGTATCGGAAAGAATACTAAGAGCGGACTTAGCTTTCTCGTTACTATAACCATAGTAAGATTTCACTGCATCCAAATCATCAATCTTTTCTTTCTTCAACCACGGAGAGAATCTCCGTTTTGGTCTGACAATATTTAGTAAAAATTCATATTGTAGTTTCTTAGACAGGTGGTGGTTAATATTAACCTCATTCGCCACCATAATAGTATCTATAAAACCTGACAAACAGCGGTTTACGATGTAAGGAGGATATGCATTTTTATTCTCATCAGTCATGATATTTCGTTTCTCATGATTGATAGAATTTAACCAATGTTTAAGTTCGGTTTTCATTTCAAATAATAATACTGTTGAGGTTGGTCCGACTGAGGTCCAGGCTTGCTTTTATATGCATGAACGTCCATTGCCATAGATATTCTAATTTGATCTGTGGGATTAGGATCTACCCAATGATGAGTATCACATTCAAAAACCATCAACTCCCCTGGATTATTAACTTGGTTCTTTCCTTCAAACCAAGTTCCAATTTCAGGATCCCCACCAATAAAAAGGTTGACACAAGACCATGGAAATGGTCGTTGATCTTTTGGTATTGATGGGCGGTGACAATGTGATGCAATACCTTCACCTTTCCTAAAAGTATTTGCCCAACACTGAATCCAGACCTGACCAACAAATACTACCTTCAACTTAGGAAGGAGGATCGGACCAATCACATCATCAAAAAGATAATTATTAATCCAATGTCTCCCAGTTAAAGAATTATCAGAAGTTCCCTCATGTAAATCTTCACCAAGTGACTTTACATAATCCTCAGTCTCTAGAATTCTATCATAGATTATTGAGCATTCATCTGCGGAAAGAAACTCAGGAACCTTAAATAATTTCATAGTTAGTCAACAGTAATTCAGCACGGTCTTTCTGTTCGTTCATATAATCGCCTGTAGAGCGCATAGTATAAGTTAGGTCATAAGTACATGCAAACCAGTCTTGGAAGCGATCCTTGACCATCTGAGTGGAGTTATAGGAGATCATGTGGCGAGCAAGGTGGTTATCGCAATCAGCAGCAAACTGATCATGATCAAAACGCTTATGTAAATCTCCCTTGTTCCCATAGAGATTATCTTTAATATCATAGGGTGGATCAGAATATATAAGACAACGTAAATTGTCTGTAAGAAGTCCTTCATATGACCAGTTCGTAATTTTCCAGTTCTGAATTATTTCTGAGTATCCTTTTAGTTTCTCAATTCCTCGCATTGAGAAGTTGGAGACAGATGCCTGCCTGCTAAAGGATGAGGACTCAGTGAGACCAGAAAAAGAGCACTTGTTAATAACGTAAAAACTAACAGCACGAGATAAATTGGATTGATCATAATCGTTTACTAATTCCTTTGATTCAATGAATAGTCCACGGGCAGATTCCTGATCAGGATACCTGGACTTAAGTTCTTGCAGACGACGCTGAAGTTTATCACCATCATCTTGTAATACTCTCCAGAAGTTATACAAAGGTTCGTAAAGATCGTTCACCCACACAGGAATGTCTGGGTTCTCTTTAGTGAATGCGATGGCAACACTACCACCACCAAGAAATGTCTCACGATATTCTTTGATCTCCTTAGGAAATCTTGGAAGAAGATACTTAGTGGCGCGAGACTTACCGCCAGGATAACGAAGAGGGGTTTTCAATGCTTTCATAATCAAATAGAAAAATCAAAGAATAAGTTTTTTCTTTTCAGGAGTTGAGATAGGAGAATACATTTGCTCATACTGAGAAACAATTTCTTCTGCTGCGTCAGCAACATATACCACAAACTTAGTAGACACTGTGATATCTTTTACTTCCTTACTAATCATCGGAGACCATGCTACAAATGATAGTGTGCCCTGCTGTGTAGGAACACCTACAATTCCATTCTTTAGTGTGAGGGAATTATCATCATGGTTGACGACTTCAGCAATCACATCCTCTCCAGAGGACATACGGATCAGTTTTACGTTCATTTTAAATTCAGTCTTTTGTTTGTTGACGTTGGTATTTTTTTTCTGCACGAGTCATTTTACGAACCCAAGGATCTTTCAGAGGAATTTCTTTCCCCTGTCTAATGAGTTCTTTAATGTGCTCGGGAGGATTCTTCCAAAGATCTTCTTCATTTATTTGAACTGACATTCCATCATAATTTCAGTTAGACATGCCAGAA
>Ga0181411_1000152_pt1 | contig 23194 bp, 24 predicted proteins | sample 34SPOviralmetaG_FD_130114 | JGI IMG/M metagenome (GOLD analysis project Ga0181411, IMG submission 130114) | Marine viral communities from the oligotrophic San Pedro Time Series (SPOT) site, San Pedro Channel, CA, USA - 34 SPOT_SRF_2012-07-09 | ecosystem: Environmental > Aquatic > Marine > Strait...
ACAATGTGGGGAGACTTGCGCGGGTTCAGCATTTCATATGCTCGGGTGTGAGCACCCTTCACACTGAAGCCAGCTTCAGCAGCCAGATCGCGCAAAGTGTCTTGCCCTTCTCTGGTAGCCACCAGTTCAACAAACTTAGCCTGTTTGCCGGTTAAACGAGTTTCTTCGCTAACCCGTGGTCGGCCCCGTGTTTCTACTTTCAGTTCTTGTTTTGCCATGCGGCTAATCTTATACCATCTAAAAAACCGTTTCTATATACAACTATTTACCAAAACAAAAATAAAAATAAAAAAAACTTCCGGAAAACTCCTATGCTAAAACGGACATTTACATTGTGTAACAGCGTTTGTGATAGCGGTACGCCAACGGTACGCCGGAAAGCCTTCTGCGACAAGGGTTGTACCACCGTACCGGCTGTACCGGCATTTTTCATTTTATTTTTTTATAGAAAACTATTTGGGCAAAAAGTACTATATAGAAGCGCGAATTAAGCACCGAGAGCCGCGAACCGTGACATTTCCCCCAAAAAGGTACGTCTTGCGCCCAAAAAGGGGCCGAAGCCCTACTTTGGTCTAGTCGCATCCACCAGTTGCCAAGCAAGCTCATGGATCTGAGCTTCACTTTCTCCTTCTTCCAGCGCCCAATTCAGTTGGTCGATTAACTTAGCGGCAGCAAACTCCGGCACGCTGTCTTTTAACTGTTCCTGTTTCATTTACTTTCTCCTTTGATCATTGCCAATGCCCGCTCGGCATCCTCTTTAATGCCTACCGTCCCCCACTTGCAGAAGTTAACGTGTGCCAGACTGTTTGCTGACACCCCCGTGCGCCAAATTTCTACATACAGGGCCTTGATGGCAACCTGCTCCAAGAGTTTTTCAAGTTCTGGCAAACGGTCTTTTAAATTTTCTTGTTCCATTTACTTTCCTTATTTAAGTGCATATATTATCGCATACCTAATCTTTAAAAGATACCCCAGTTCTTAGACATTACTTAGACAAACGCATTTCTTTCTAGCGCCGAATCTTTTTTTATGGAAGGGGGGTTGCACACCTATGCGACATCCTATACTCTCGCATCTCACTTTACGGATTTGAAAGCAAAATGATTGATTTAGAAGAAAGTTATTATGACCTTAAAAAATTTGAGGTAGTCCATGATTGCGATCATGGCAGGGGCGAGTCGTATGAATTTTCACATAATGGCAAAAACTTTGCTTTTACGTTTTATGCAAAACAAACGGTAGATGGAAACTTGCGCGGACCAGTAGTGTCTTTGCTGGATGTCACGAACTAATGAGCAATCCCAAGTTGATGGTTTTAGGCACGGAAAAAGACTTCACCAAAAAAGAAGTAGCGATGCTTACAAATTTGATTGTTGGAAAGTTGACCGCTGCGGGCATCAAGCCTGACAGCTTTGCTTTCCAGATCCGTGTTGAATACAAACTGAAGGAAACCACATGAGCGATAACCCGAGCGCCGCGAACCAACGTCTTTGGAACGTAGAGATTGTACAGACCAGCGTAATCAAAGGTGTTGAAGCGCCTACTCAAGAAGAAGCAACTCGCAAAGCACGCGACGATTATGCGTGGAGCGACAATGTTGTAGATGTTCGGAGCACGTGTACCCCTTATGAAAACTAAATTAACTTTGTATTTCGACGAAGAACAGGCTCAAGAGGTATATGACCTTGTTCTTGGTCTTAACGAACGGCTGGACCGCATGGATCAGTCATTATCAATCCTTTTGGAGAAAGTAGATGAGTTGGGAAAACCCACAAAGCGCGGAAGAAGCACTGACGCAAGCACTGGTACTAAACATAACAGCGCCAAGCGAACAAAAAGCAAGCCGGATAAGCCCGATAGTTGAGCAGTTGTCGGAAGGTATGTCGGAGTTCAATGTAAATTTGTGCAAAAGCGCGGCATTGTTTGAAATTTTAGGGCTGAACGACAAAGAGTTCGGTGAGTCATTAGCAGAGGTGGTGAACAATGAGCGTGTATGATTTTAAATTGCATGAGTTGCAGTCGCTGTTAAACAGCTTCGCAATCGAAGAAGCGTCGAAAGCCGGTAAGAAGGTAACTTTTGGCATCCGACTGTTGGCGCAAGGCGTGGGCGTAGATTACGCCACCATGAAAGGCTTTGTGTACGGCACGATTAAACAGCCGTCTGAGCGGACCTTGGGCCGCATCTATGCGTATTTGCAGAAGCTGGACGATTGGGTGATCAACGGCAGCGACGATCCGGTTCCGGAGCTAGCTATTTATACGCCCGCCGAAAAGCATGAGGCTCGGCTGCGTGAAAAAGCCTCCACAGAAATTGCCATTGACAGGCTTGTGGAGCTTAACAAAAACGCGGACACCCCCGACAACGATCTGCTAAAGACTGAAATGACGGTCTTGCATAACCGCATCGTGGATCTGGAAGAAGATTTAAGCGAAGCATTGGGCCATCGGGACAGCCTACTGAACCAGCTAAACGAAATAGAAGAGTCTGAGTACGCGCAACTGCACGATAAAGCCCTGCGGTACGCGGCGGAGGAAGTGACTGACTTGTTCAACCAGCTTACGGTTGAGGATGTTGCGCTCATTCTGGGCTATTTCCGTCAGCATATTGTTTTGAATTCGCCGTATGGCTATCTAACACCTATTTATCCACAGTCGCATTACCGCCAGCGTTCGGAGGGCATCCGTGCAATCGACGGAGACGTGTTTATTGAAGTGGTAGATATAGTAGATGTAGAGTAATGGGGTGAGGTGTTTACTGCCTTCCAAGCGCGTCCCCGTCCGCGTGCCCTAAAGACGGGGCTAGTTTGACCCTGCGCACAGTATTGAAGTGCTGTGCGTGTTTCCTTGGGGGGTTAGCGGCGGGATCACCTTGAGAATTAAGTAAAATGAACAGCGGACGGGTCAAAACAACATACGAACGCTAATTTTACTCTCCGCCGCATCATACTTTTTGTATTTATCATGTTTTTTTGCAAAAGAATTTTTCACCACTAAGGAGGACCAATGGACTCTAAGTTCTTAGCCGCGATCCGCGCACAAGACACCCACTTAGATAACCGCAAAGGTTACGAAGCAGAACGCAAACAACTGTCCCAACGCCGTTTTAAGAAGGCCATCACTGACGATGACATCAGGGACGTTCACCGATTTTTTAAAAACAAACGTACCAAACCGCAGATTGTTAACGACACGGGGTTGTCGGCGCACACCGTCTACAACATTCTTCGTCGCTACAGTGTGTACAACAACAAAGTAACTAGATTGGATCTAGACGAAACAAACTAAAGGCATTTGATATGGCAACAGTGACTTTGACCGTAAACGTTAAACCGGCGGAAAACGAATACTACGTGCGCATTTCTTCAACACGCGAAACGGACGTTATTGTTCGAGCGGATTCGATGGAAGAAGCCCGCGAGTCGGTAACCAGTGGCGGTGCGATGGATTTAATTCGCATGTGGAGCGAACCAGAAATACGTGTGCGGCACATCGCGGAGCGTTATCAAGACGGCGTTCACCGTAAAAACTTAGATAAGAAGGATGGAAAATGATTGTAGAAATAGCTTTAAAGGATTTTTTTGAAGAAGCGTCTGACACGTGGATTATGGATGACGAAGGGGGTGACCCGATAGTTTTTCATGCGGATTCTTTCTTGGATATGGTTTCTGGAACGAACGCTATTCTGAATGACAGGTGTTTAGTTGAAGGGAACATTGAGTCTATTAAGATAAACAGTGTGACGCTGGCCGAGTTAAACGGGAAATTAGCTCTCGTCTAACCTTTGGGCCTCTAGCGTGCGGTCTTCTTTCCACTCGCTAAAAATTTTGCGTAGTTGACCGCTGATCGTGCGGTCTTCTACCTGCGCGATTTCTTTGATTTGCTTGTATACCGGAACCGGCACAAGCACTGACTTCCATTTAGTTGTATCCATACGCGAAATTATAGGCTTGTCCTATACCCCTTGCAATGAAAGATTTCAATCTAATTCCTTTGTTTCACCCCAGCTTGGGCCTATGTCTATGTCGCATTTGCTAGGTACTCGTAGGGTTATGGCAGCTTCCATCACCTCTTTAATCCGCCGTGCGTGGTCCGCGTCTCGCACGCTGCAACCCAGTTCGTCATGTACTTGGAGCAGGGGCCGCTCACCAGCCTCGTACAGATCTACCATTGCCTGTTTAGTCATGTCGGCGGCAGATGCTTGTATCAAACGGTTTAGTGCCTTGTAGGTATATGCTCGGCGCAGTGGGGTGGTCGCCCCGTATGTCGCCTTGGCTTCTTCCAAAGGCATGGCCTTCTTGAGATCGTAGCCCAGTGGCTCGAACATGTTGAACCGGCACTTCCTACCTTTTAAAGATCGGAGGGAGCCGTCTGCTTTTTGGTCCACGGACCGTGATACGCCGTTCATCAGTTCTTTAACGAAGGGCACACGGTTGTGGTATTGCTTCGTCAGGTCCTTAGCTTCGTCAATGTCGAGATCTAGCTCGTTCGCGAGTTTGTTCACGCCCATGCCGTACATCATGCCAAGGTTAATGGTCTTGGCCTGTTTGCGGCTAATCTTAGCCATGTCTGCCACCATTGTGTGGAAGTCCATGTCCGGATCATTGGTGTAGCCGTCTACAAATTCTTGAGCACCACCCAGCGGTTTTCTTTTCCACTCGCCAAAGACAGAGGCGTAGTGGGTCAAGATCCGCGGTTCTTGCTGCGAGTAGTCTATTGCAGCCCACAGTTCGTTTTCTTCGGGTAGGAACAGGCTACGGATCAGTGGCCCTAGCTCTGGGTCGCGTGCCGGAATCTGCTGTAGGTTGGGGTTGGACATCGACAAACGTCCCGACACCGTACCGCCACCGTCACTGCGTAGCTGGTTGATATGGCCGTGGATACGTTGATCGGGGCCGACAAACTTCAATATGTTGCTGATGAAGGTGCCTTGGATTTTGTTTAAGTTGCGTGCTTCTACCACCGTTTTGGCAAACGGGTGCGGGCACTCGTTAAGGAACGCTTTGGTAAAAGACGGTGCGCCTTTGGCGGTACGTGGATATGCAACTTTTAGCTTGTCGAATGCTTTAGCTAAAGAAGTTGCAGCCCAGACCTCGACGTTGAACCCTGCTTCGTTGTTCAAAGTTCGGTACGCGGCCTTCTCTCTTTTTAAAAGTGCCTGCTTGGTCACCTCGCACTTGTCGAGATCTACGCGGATGCCTCGGTATGTCATGTCAATAAGCGCAGGCGTGAGCCGCGTTTCGAGGTCAAAGATCGTTTCGAGATCTTGCTTGTTGATCTCTACGCGAAAGAATTTGTACAGGTCGTAGGTTAGCCGAGCGTCTTGCTCTGCGTATGGGCCGACAAACTGTGCCGGCAGCTTCCAAAGTTCGCCCTTGGGATCTACACCAAAGTCTACGGCGGCTTGAGTAAGCAACTTCTCTGACTTGGCAAGGCCAAGGTAATCGTAGGACAGGGCGTTAAGTGAGTAGCTAAATCTATTTTCGTCTAGCAGCGCAGCCATGACCATCGTGTCGATGATCTTGCCGTTGACGGGCACGTCTAATGCTTTGAGCCACCCAAGGTCGTAGGGTGCGTTGTGCATAATCTTGGGACAACCTGTGGATAACTGCTTGCCCAGCCACCTAAGTACTTGTTTTTTATCAAGATTTCCGCCGCCTTGGTGAGCAATAGGGTAGTAGGCTTCAAAGCCTTCTGTCGCAACAGCAATGCCTACCACGTCCCCGTCTTTGCGAGGCCAGCCCGCGCCCATTGTCTTGAGGTTTGGGTCGCGTGTCTCAAGGTCGATTGAGATTTCTTTTGCCTCGGTAAGGTCTACCAGTTCAAAAGGTGCCGTCCATTCGGACTCAGGCGTGAACAGGGGGAATTGCAATTTATTTTCCTTTTGCATTTTCGTATTCCATCAAGATTTCGGTGTAGTGCTTAACCTTCTTTAGGTCTTGGATGCCACCTTTGTCGCGCCACCGGCTGATGTACTTAACAATGTTACCTTCTATGAACGGCATGTCGTTTGCCAGTATGTACTCCAGAGGCTGGATCTTTTGATTCTTGTAGTGCTCTCCAGCAATTTGTTCTTCAAGGGACTTCATAAAGCATAGCTCCTGTAAAAATTCTGAGGTTCGATGGTGTATAAATTTTGCCGCGTTCTTGTGACGGCCACATAAAAGACGCGGTGCATGGAGTCAGGGTCTTGCTCCATGCTGGCTTCGGCTGCTGCGGTAATATCTGTGAACAGAACCACGTTGTCGGCTTCGCCACCCTTTGCACCGTGGATCGTGGACAGGCGGATGCGAGGATTTTTTGTAAGATCTTCTCCGCGACTGACCAGTGCGTTCAAATATGCAACGTCCACGCTAGGTAATTTGTCTAAAGCTTCTTGCCAACCCATGTCAGGAGTAGCCAGTAACCCATTGAAATCCCTAAGATATTCGTAGTCCAACATAACTTCCGGATCGCCTATGACCTTCTTGTGGCCGCGGGTTACTCGCACGCCGTTACCGTTCATAAACGAATACATGGCTTTGGCTGCGTCTAGTGACAGCGGCAACCCTTGTTGTATACATGCCCAAGCGCCGAGGGCCATGCGGATCTTCTCGCGCACACTGCGCACCCCACCACCATGCTCGTAAAAGTAGCCTTGGGATTTTAAAAAGTTCTGCACGGGCGACAGGAAGTAGTTCGCCTGTGCCAAGAACAGCCATGTCCCTTCGTCCATGTCCAGACCGCTAAAGTCGGTTAGCTGCTGAAAGATACCTTCGGCCTTGCGGGGCAAGTACTTTTTAGGAAACCTTCTCTTGATACGGTTGCAAATGCGTTCTGCGATGGTGTGGATGTTAGACGGTACGCGATAGCTTTGCTCAAGCACCTCGCTGCCGCCATCTAAATTAATAAAGTGTTCAACGTCTGCGCCAGACCATTTGTAGATAGCTTGGTCATCGTCCCCTGCGCAGTACATGCGGGCAGACTTGTTATCGATGGCGTGGGCTATCTTCCATTGTAGCGGCGACAGATCCTGCGCTTCGTCTAGCATTGCCAGCTTAAACTCGGGGCATACAGATGATGCGGAGTCTGCAAAAAGCTCTAGCATGTCGGTGTAGTCAAACAGGCCGTGAGTCTTCTTGTACTCAACCAAGGCCCGCGCAGCGTAATCCACTTCTAGCCACGGGTTGTTTAGTCCACTTTCGTTGTACTCAGACTGTAGAGGCTTCTGCTTTAGCCGCGCTAGGGTAATCAAGCGAAGCAGTGGGGATTCTTTCTTTAAGCTGTTGCTTAGATCTTCTTCCACCTGATCCATTCGAGACAGGCTACCTTCGATTAGTTCTATGCCTATGCGGCGCTCTACCTCACGGTAGTGCTGCGCAGTCATAAGCTGCTCGGACTTCAGCCCCGTCAAGTTAAACGCGAGGCTGTGCATAGTGCGAAAGAACGGCAGATCCTGCTTGGGATCTAGCCCAAACCTTGTGGCAGCACGCTCTTTGGCCTCGTTTGCTGCCTTGCGCGTAAAAGCAAAGAACGCGATCTTGCTTGGGTGCGTGCCTTTAGCCAGTTCTTTCTCTACCAAGTTCAACAACGTGGTGGTCTTTCCCGTTCCGGGCGGTCCAAAGATACGTTGCATTAGTGGATTTCCCCATCCAAATCCTCAAGAACGTTGATTTCGGCAGGGTATAAGAACACCGGCGTATCTTTGCCAAAGTAAGCACAGATGACGTTATAGCCCATCCAATCGACGGCATCTTCTTCACTCCAGTTGTTGTCCTTCATCAAAATTTCCACGCATTTCCCGTAGTCATAAATTAGAAAAGGGTTTTCTTCACCTGCTTTTTCACCCACCCCCAGAATGGCATCGTTAAAACCATCTAATAGCTTCAAAATGCTGGCCCTTTGCTTTGTTGGTTGTCGGGCTTCCAGTTGTCTACCGAGCAGTACCAAGATGTTTTTGGCGGCTTTGCCGACTTGATGTCTAGGCGTATTTCTTCATCGGGCTGCGCTTGTAGCCATGCGATCATCTCATCGCGATTGATCAGCATTGCGCCTTTTATAAAGTCTGGTGCCTTAGCCCTTGGTGGGAATACTCGTAGGCCATCTACAAAAATTAGTTCGGACATTTTATTCTCCTAAAATGGTATCTCTTCGTCTGCCGAAAACTTCGGCGTGGTGATTCGGCTGGTTAGCTGCTCATGTGCAGGGATCTTCCATAGCCGTACCACCTTGCTTTGAATGCGAAGCTGGGTAGCCTCGCCGTTAATATCACGCAGTCGCTGCGCAATCTGGTGGGTCTTGTAAGTTTTAAAGTTAGCCTTAACCAAGTGTGCTTCCAAGTCTTTCAATCGGAAGTAAGTAAAATCTGCCGATTCATCCGTCCACGGGCGCTTGAGCAAGATCTGCTCTTTCTCATCAGCAGCTTGGTGTCCGGTACAAAATTCTTCTAGGTGGTCTTGGAACTGCCCGTTCACACTCACATCTTGACTAACCTCTATAACATGGCCTTCTGTGTCAGACATCTCATTGAGCAAAGCATTTATCCGCTGCTCCCACTGCGCTTTTTGTACGGTACGAGGGAAAAAGTTTAGCTGCTCTACACATGCTCGTTGAAAATCAGCTTGGTTCATAAGGTCGTTGGTGCCCAGTTCTAGGGGCTGACCCTGCACGTCCAAAAACCACACCGGCGGAACAGAGTTGTACTTGCGTAGGTTGGCGATCTGAACCCCAGACACTGCCCCGTCGATCCCAAACTTACGTGTCTTACATAGTTCTGGGTTGCAGTAAGCATTGATGGGCGCGTCCTTACACTTGTATGCGTAATCCTTGCGCTCAATTTGCTTCGCTACGGTGTTTACCTCGCCCAAGGGGAGCGGAGGGTGGATAAAGTTCATGTTGTGCGTGAGGATCTCTGTCTCCCACGTATCGGGGTACGCCTTTCTAAGATAGACCCCAATGTTGAACAGGCCGTTGTTCCGCGCACCTTCGCCTATGCCTTCTTTGCATAACGTCTGTAAGCAGGGTGGCCCGTCTTGGATCGGTAGGGATTCGTCTTGTTCAATGACCAGAGACAGAGACTGCTCGTATGTTTGAACGTTCTCTTCTACCAAAGCCAAAAATTCGTCAAACGTAGCGGCAGTACCGTCTAAATTAAACGCATACCGCAAACCGTCCTCATGGTCAAAGTAAGGCATGTTTAAAAAGTTGCCTACATCGCCGCGTTCTAGGTTCAAGCTTATCTGCTTGGGAAAGATCTCACTGCCACCGTACCCCAGACCCGCGCACAGTTGTGTCAGGACGTTTTGCATGTCCTTGGCAGGTATAAATGCATCCGTAAATAAGAAGACGTGAGCGCCCCCAGATTTGCTCCTACAGACCACTAACGGCAGCTTGGCTGCTTGTATCTTGTCGATCAGCGCCTTGTGATCAAAGTTGTATTGATCAATGTCGATACAGCCCCAGCGGCATTCATTGTTTTCGTTGATTGGGATGATGCCAATAGACTGCTGGCCGGATAGGTGATGCTCCCAATGCTCCGTGGTCCGCTCACCGCGAACTACGGTGGCCTTGCCTTGGGTCTTGCCACTGCTAGATTTGGACTCAATTTTAAAAGTGCCGTAAGCCTGACGCAGACCATCAAATATTTCTGAAAACTTCGCTATATTCATAAATTCCTTGGTCCGTAGACGGCGGTAGATCAGAGAGGAACCAATCTACCGCCTATCGACGCTACGGAACGCCGAGGTGGCTTTTAGAAAGGATCGGCATCCGAAGTTTCTTGAGTTTTTGCAGTGGCAGCATTTTGCTCATGCTTTACCTTAACGTCTCCAGCACTGATTGCCGAGTGAAACGCTTTAGCCGCTTGATATTGCATAGCGTCTTCAATGACACCGTTCAACTCAATCTTCCAGCCATGCCAAACACCCTTGGAGTTTTCTTCCTTGTTGGTGCTCAAGTTGTAGACATGCGAGAACCGTGGTGGGGTGAAGGCCATACCTTCTGCATTCAACATACTGCGTGTAGCAATCATGCTGTTCCACTGACGGGACTTCTTCAACTGCGTAGACTTCATTGAAATCAAAGCATTAGAGACAGTACCGTCTTCTTGGAGGATCAACACGTAGTGCTGATGTGTTTCGTCGATGTATTCACCGGCACCGCCTACAACGTACTCGCGGTTATCGCCGTCATCGCGCTTGGTTTCGGGGCGTTCGTCTTCTGGTCCAAAGATCTTCATTGGCGCACCGTTGCCGGAACCCCGAGGTGCCCACATTAAAAACTCACGCTTGTAATGGCACGGTATGACGCGCATCGGCTTTTTACTGCTGTACACTTCTTTGGTGACTGAGTTGATCATATCGCCCAGCTTTGCATCAATGGTTTCGTCTTGATTCAATAGTTCTGAAGATACAATCTTTAGAAATGGCAACGCTAAATCGTCGGTGCCCATGTCCATACCTAACCCAGCATCTGCTTCAAACATTGCTGGTCCTGCTACGGCTACTGCCGAGCCTTTCTTTTCCGCTATTTCTTTATCGCTCATTTTTGTGCTCTCTTTATTGTTGCTCTGTTTCCGATCCATACGCCAAACAAATCCATGTCTAGCTCCAAACCTTGCTCAGTACGGTCTTTTACCCATGCTTTCAACGTGCTGGCATGTACTTCTTCTTTCTGCTCTGGCTCCATATCTTTTTGACGAAGTTCGTCTAACAAAGCCATTGCCTCGTTATCTTCCTTCTTGCCGAACCGCACGGAGATAGTGTTCTTGATTAGATCGCCTTCGCCTTTGGCGCGTAGCCATGCAAAAGCGTTTGCCCGATTTTCTTCACTGATGCGTGCGCCGTAGGTCTGTTTGATTTCGATATGACTGCCGTCAGTCAAACGAAATTCAGATAGCCCCAACTCTTGCATCTTGCTGGGCAAGTCTTCGTCAGTAAGCTTTAGAAGTTTTTTCTTTGCTTCTTTAAGGTCGTACTCTAAACTCTTTACCCGCTTTTCGTAGGACACGATGCGGTCTGCGATAGCTTGCACGGAAGCAAGCCCTCTATCGTCCGGTAGGTTCAAAGCGGCATCGCTGTCCCCCGCCATCTGAGAAAGTAAATCACTCATAGTTTTTTCTCGTTTTTCTAGTTTTAAGCGGCGTTAGCCACTTCCCAAAGCAACAATAATCCCATACTATCGCATGTGTCAAATGATTTAGGACGATAATGCAATTTAATTTTAAAACGCAGCCATACGACCACCAAAGAGAAGTGTTCGACGCAAGCTGGGATAAGCACGCACATGCGTTGTTTCTAGAAATGGGTACAGGCAAAACCAAAGTAACCATCGACACAATGGCAAAGCTGTTCTGCGAAGGGGAGATAACGTCCGCTCTGGTCATTGCACCGAAAGGCGTGTACGGCAATTGGGTACACAAGGAAATCCCACAGCACCTCGGGGATGATATACCTGTAAAGGTTGTGCAGTGGCAACCAAGCTTTACCCAAGCTTTTAAAAAACAGCTTAACGAAGTGGCCGACAAGAAAGACACTAAGCATTTGCGCATCTTGGTAATGAACGTCGAGTCGTTCTCTACTAAGAAAGGCACGGACGTTGCGGCAAAGTTTTTACGACTTAACCCTGCCAGCCTTGTTGCGGTAGACGAATCCACGTCTATAAAGAACCGTACCGCAAAGCGTACCAAGAGCATCATGGCGCTAGGTGAGCTAGCCAAGTACCGCCGCATCTTGACCGGCAGTCCTATTACCAAGAACCCTATGGATTTGTACGCACAGTGCGCTTTCTTGGGGCCTCGTATGCTGCAACAGCCCAGCTACTATGCTTTCCAAGGACGCTACGCGGTCATGCAGACACGTAAGTTTGGTAACCGTAGCTTTCAACAGATCACGGGATACCGCAACCTTAGCGAACTGAATGTCCTTCTAGACGGGTTCTCTAGCCGAGTTTTAAAAGAAGACTGCTTGGATCTACCCGAAAAGATCTACACCCAGCGCAGCGTACCGCTGACCAAGGAGCAAGCCTCTGCCTACAAACAAATGCAGGACATGGCACTGGCTATGCTTGAAAAAGGCGAACTGGCTACAACACAGAGCGTTCTGACACAGATCATGCGGCTACAGGAGATCTGCTGTGGTCACTTGAAGACTGACGATGGCGATATACAAGCCATACCCAGTAACCGTATGAACGAGATGCTGAACGTAGTCTCTGAGATGAACGGCAAGGTAATCATCTGGGCAAGTTGGGTGTATGACATAGAGCAGATACAGAAAGAACTGAGCGCAGCCTATGGCCCGAGCGCCGTGCGTACTTTCTATGGAGCCACGGCTCCTGATGCTCGGGATCAGATCGTGGCAGATTTCCAAGATCCAGACAGTGAAGTTCGGTTCTTTGTGGCTAACCCGCGCACCGGGGGCTACGGACTGACGCTTACGGCGGCTACCAACATGATCTACTACAACAACCAGTACGACTTGGAGATACGCCTACAGTCCGAGGACCGAGCGCATAGGATAGGTCAAACGCAACATGTTCTGTACGTGGATCTGGTTAGCCCAGACACTGTGGACGAAAAGATAATAAAGGCTTTGAAAGACAAGATAGACATAGCCCAAGAAGTCTTGGGCGAGTCAGCTAAGAAGTGGCTTATCTAGCTTGGAGCCTGTGGCAGTGACGCAATACCTTGCTGATTGATCAAGCTTGAGATCGGATCATTAGGGAACATGGCCGCGAACTGCTGTCGCTGTTGCGGGTTTGGCGCTGCTGGCGGTGGTGCCGAAGCTTGTGGCGGTGCAACCGGCGGCGCTATAGGCTGTGGCGTAGGCTCTGCTTGACGTTCTTCTGTCGGAAACGGCCCTTCGCTTTGAAAACGCTCCATTCCTAATAGCTCAGAGGTTGTCAACGGATCTTCTGCCAACGTTTCACCCAGTGGAATACCCAAAGCATTTTTAAAAAAAACGTTTAATTTACGGATGCCTAACAAGTTTTTGCCAAAACTTAGTTTACTTGTAGGAGCTTCTAGAAGTTCTTTACTTAACAGTAAGTCTAGGTACTTAGGATTTGTAATAGCTTCTTCTAAAACACTGTTAATAGTAGTTACGGGCAGCGCATTCAGCAAAGACATTGCGGCTTTAGAACCCGCAGAAGCTTCAATCAAACCGCCAGACCGACCTCCGGGCATAATGTTTCCAACTAAAGAGCCAGCTTTTGCGCCACTTACGCGAACCAAAAGCTGTGTCAACACGTCTCCCGGTGTTTCAACATCTTCTAAAATATCAAAAGCAGGGTTGTTGATTACTTCTTGAGCGCCTTTGCCTGCGGTTAAAAGTTTCTTTAAACGCACCCGCTCACCCGCAGTCAACAACCCGGTTTTCACCATTGTCTCTACTAAGGGCGGAACTTTTTCTCTAGTGTTAAAGAAAAAGGTTTCCATTTTGCCGAAGTCGGGAATGCTAGAAAGCTGCGCTTTATCTGCCTGCGAAAATTGTCTTGCAGCTTCAAACACCGCATCGCGTAATTCAGCGTCCACCGCGTCTACGGTTGTTCGTAAAGGCTTACCATCGGCACCGATTATAGACGGGCCTTGATCGTTCTCACTTCGTCGCGCTGCATTTCTTGTTCTTTCAACTAAATCAATTAAACCTTGTCGGGGATTTTCTGATCTAAGTACAAAAGTCACTGCTCGAACAGGTCTTTCACCCGTAAGACGCTCAATCAATTGTTTAGATCCAAAAGCAGACTGTGCTAAACCCGAATCTTGCGCCGCCCGTGCTTGCTTGAGCAGCACCTGTGCTGTTGTGGCGTTGGTTAGATCTGCTTTAAGCTCTGGCAGTTGTTCAAAAACGCTTTCGTTGTCTGCAACAAACTTAGCGATTGCTCTAGTGTTAACTTCCCCTGTCTCAGGGTTAATTAGCGTGGTGTTGTCCGCAATCTTACGCACAATTACATCATAGGCCCCTTGTATGGAACCAACTCGCTCCATTGCCGTAGCTATTGCTTCCGGTTGCCCTGCTAAACCGCCGGGAGTCAAATCATCTACCAAAAAATTGACGGCGTTGTTGATTTCGTTCATGCGAATATCGGTAGCGTCATCAGATCCACGCAAGATATTTTGATACATCAACTCTGGAATAACTTTATCTGCGCCGGATGCTTGGTTTTGAAGCACTTCGTTTGGAAAAGCCCGCCGAAACGTGTCGTTTAATGCTTTTGAATAAGAACGAGCCGTGTCTAACGCAAGTAAATCATCGGGGTTTACCGCAGGGTTTAAAGCTTGAATAGAATCTAGATCCGCAAGATCTTCTCGTATGGCTTCAGCTAACTGCCCGTAGACTCGCGCTTCTGCCATACCGGGATTTGCTCCGGAAGCCGCCGCTCGTGCTTCTTTTAACAAAAAAGAACGGTAGTTAACCATTTGTTGAACAGTTGGCGGCGCTATTTCTTCTGCGTCAAAGTCGGCTCTTTGCGCTTGTAAAACAGCTAACTCTTCTTGTAGCGGCGGTATTTCAGTTTCAGCGTTAGGGCCAAAGCTTTTCCGACGAATAGTCTCACCCATTTCTTCAATACGCGCATCTAATTGTCCCGCTTCCATTTGTTTCGCGAACCGCGCACCGGTAGCCGCAGCCACTCTTGGATAAACTTCTTTTGCAACTTCGGGAGTAAGCTCCGCCATTTGTTCTTGAATCTTGGCTACTAAGTTTTCTTGACCTACAGATAAATTCTGAGGAACTGCGCCATACAATACTTTTTCTTGATCGCGAACGTCTTTAAACGTGGATTCTATGATTTCGTTTATCTTGGCACTGGCTGAGTTACGGGCTGTTCGATCATTTGGATTAATTGCAGCTACCGTTCTTTGTGATTGCTCTAAAGCATTTGCCACACGTCTTTCTAATAATTCTTCAAACCTTCGTTGACGAAGTAATCCGGCAGTTTGTAGCGCATTGTTTCCGCCTGTGTAAGTAAGCGTTTCAATAATACTGTTTACAGCTTCGTTTTGTTGGTCCATCTGGTTTTGAATGTTTGTTCCAAAACGTCCGTTTAAAACCCTTAATCGACCTTCTATGAGCGCCAACGTAGTGCTGTTTGTAATAGCCCGTGAGGTAGGTGCTGGAACATTTTGAGCTTCCAACAAAGGCCGAACCACACCCGTATATTCTTCTTTGGCTCGTTTCTGTAGGTCTAAATACTCCGGGGACCTTAGCAACTTTTGAAGGGCCGCGGGGTCTTCTCCACGCTCTTCTAATAGCGTCCTTAACGCTTGACCAACAAGAGCTTCTTTCCTGCCCGCAGAAGTTGCCTCTCCCGCAGCATCCATCATTTGTTGACCGTCTTTCATTAAGGCATCTTTTGCGCCAATCGCATAAGGAAGGGCGCTAGCAAAATTAAAGAACGAACCACCTGAGACTTCGCCAATTATTCGAGCAGTAGTAGATCCGGGCGCATATTGCTCGGCTGCTACGGCACCCAAACCCGCACCAACAACAGCAGTTCCTTCGGCGAATTGAAACATGCGAGGGTTTTGTTGATATGTTCGTAAAAATTGAAACATTACCGGATCAGAGCGTTGCAAATACCGCAATGATTCGCTGTTAAGTTCGGCACTAAACAAGGGGTTTTTTTCAAAGTTAAAAGATCTAGCGCGAATGCTATCTCCTAGCGTGTTTAAGTAACCCGCTTGGCTATCCAAAGCTTTTTCACTAATTGCTTTGAACGCCCTTGGCGCACCCATACCCACGATGCCCTCACCAATGACCTTGGTGCCTTCCATCAAAGCTTGTATGCTGGGATCGTACAAAGGTTCTTCGGGAAAAATAGCTTCTTCAACTTGCGTGCCTAATAAAGCGCCGCCAACTAAACCAAGACCTCCCCCAACAATTGTCCCGAAAGGCGGGGCAAACGGTGATCCAAGAGCAGCGCCTTTGATCATTCCCGCAGTCGCAGGAGCGCCTACGGTCAAACCTCGGCCAACACCTTCGGCAACTGCTTCGCCGCCCGTAAGGTTACGACCTTTGACAAAGGTTTGTAAAAAGTCTTCTGGCGAAATGCCTTTTCTTAGTAAGTCTTTATTAAGGTCTAAACCAAGGTCATCTAAAAACGTTTCTAGTATCTCGTCTTGAGTAAGCCCTTCAGATCGCATAGATCTTATGGGCAGATCAATTTGTTCAATGTTCATGTATTGTTTGGCAATATCTAGATCATTAAGGCCCGAACTTCTTAGTTCGTTATAAACACCTTCGCCATCAAAACTTTCTACTAAAGCGTTAACAGTTGCGCCTAGGCCATACTGACGAACATTGGGTGCAAAAGTATCTGCAAAACTAATCGTTTGAGCGGACATCAAGGGCGCTCTAGGACCTTCTACAGGTTCGGGTAAAGAAGCACTTGCGGGCCGAAGACCCAATTCATTCTCGGCCATTTATTTTACTCCGCTAAATGCTGCTCGTGCCGCCGCAACTCTTTCTTCATACGATAATCCGGAAGCATCTTGCGTTGCGTCTATGATAGGGCCTTCGTCCGTAACGTCTCCAAGAGAAGCTTCCAAACCACTAATCAACGCATCATATTGTTTGACTAACATTAAAGAAGACAAAGCAGCAGATTGAGCAAACCCTACATCCGCTTTATCGTAAATAGACCGCTTATCTATAATGTCCATGTTTGCGTCAAAACCAATTTTAAGCTTTTTGCGAAGACCTCGGGCGGTTCTTAAAGCTTCTCGTCTTGTACCCGTTGCCGAACTTTTTATTTTTTTAACCTCGTCAATGATAATATCTGTAATTGACTTTAAAGGTCGTTGACCTTGAGATTCTTGCAGAGCTTTTAGCGTTTGTGTAGCTAGATTGTCCGCAAAATTCCTAAAGGCTTTAGTTTCTTGCGCAGCGTTAAATGCGTCTTCTCCAAGGTCAGCCCCAAAAGTGGGTTTCATCCCAGTAATTTCTTCTACTTGTTCCGTAAAGCTGCCGTACCCGGAAAGAAGAGTGTTTGGAATGCCGTAAGCACGGCCCGCGCCTTTGCCTTCTTTCGGGATAAGATCTACGGACCGTTTTCCGCTCTTAATATCGTCAACCAAGAAATAAAACTCATCTATAGGCGTGGTGTTTGGGTTAGCTACTTTACTACGCGCTTTATCAACAAGTGCTGGACTAAGGACTAAGGGGTTATCTTCTCTATCCACAGCCTTAACAATCTGCATTGCATCTACTTGACTCAACGGCATAGCCATTACATTTCCGCTAAGATCCGTGGTTGGCTCGTAATACCGTTCTAAGTTATTCGACAATCGATCTTGATCCCCTGTATTTAACCCTGCGGCATTAAAACGCCTTAAATCTTTTTGAATAAACGGCCCAATGTCTGCAACTTTATCAAATCTTGTTCTAACGGTTTGTTCGTCGCTAATCTCAGTCACTGGAGGTAGTGCCGTTGTCGGCGCACTAGAAGCCTGTTGTCCGCTAAGTAATGACTCAACTTCACCCAAATTGTTCGGGTCAATCCGAGTAATTCTCCCAGTTGGATCTTTTCTATTGTAAAGCCCAAAAACTGGTTCGCCCTCCACGTTCGTACCTATTTCTGAAATTTCAAAATCGGTTCCTTGCGCCAGAACTTTAAGGGCCTCTACTTTAAGCTTAGTATTTCGATCAAATGCTTTTTCTGCCATGCTTGCGTCAGCAGCACGTTTTGCTTGATCGGTACTAAAAGCAGATTGAAGCGCCAAAGTCTTAGTGCCTTGAGCTAGTTTACGCTGCTCACGATCTATCGCACCGATATCGTCGGTGAAGCCTGCGCCGGCACTAGCTAGGTTAGCTAGAAATCCAGATCCAGCAATGTTTTGGCCTTTGGCATCACGGCCTGACGCAAATTGAAATCCGGCTTTGGCAAGGGCTAAAGCTCTGTCCTTTTCACGATCTTCGTTAGAAGACCCAATTAGGTTCTCATATACAGGCAGGTACTCGTCAAAGTACGCCTGCAAAGCTAGTTGCTTTTTTGCAGGGTCACCGGCCTCCGCCATATGTACTACTGGCCCGCCAGCCGCGAACTGCTGCGGTGGTGCCATAGGCGCTTGCGCCATTTGTGGAGGAGGTGCCATAGGCGGCATAGCCGCAGGCATCGGAGGTGGGGGTGCCATTTGTGGGGCCATTTCGGGTGCAGGCTGACCTTGAGCCATCAAAGCGCCTACGCCTTGACCCATGTTCGCGGACATTTCAGTGTCGCCCATGACACCCTGCATTAGTTCACCAATGCCTGTGTCTATTGCGCCTTCGTCAGTCATCATAATGACCGGCTGAACCATCGTTAGAACAGACTCAGGGGTTCGCATAGCGTCTTCTTCGCCTACAAACGTGGCCAGTTCTTGAACCCTAGCTTCTAAAGGCTGCGAGGTACCGCGGATAGAGTTAATTAACTCTTCGGTGTTAGAAGCGTTGTCGATTCCGTCCATTGTCTGCGCCAAGTAGCCAAGGCCCATTTGTTCGCCTTCTTGAGTAGCACTTACTAAATCACCCGCAAACTCAGCTTCCGCAGGATTTAAAGGCCCGCCTTCCATCATGGCCGGATCTACCATCGCTTCTTCCATCATGGCCGCTTCGGGTGCTGGCATTAACGCAGCCAAGCCACCTTCTTCCATGCCTCGCGGTATAACGCCGCGGCCCATTAGAATATCTTTTTGAGTAACTTTTCCATCACCGCTTAGATCCGGAAAAGCTTCTCCACCACTAGCGCGAAACAAAGGTCTTTGCATTACGTTCATAATTTATCCTAAAAAGCTCTTGCTACGCCTGCCGCACCCATCGCTAACCCGCCTGCTGTTTGAGCAAGACCGGGCGAAGGCGACTGCTGTTGGAAGACGGCGCTTTGTGAAGAAGGTAACGCCTTAGTCATGTCACCAAGGAACCCTAACTGAGCCAGCGGTTGATTGTATGCACCCTGCTCGGCGGCGTACTGCGCGTTAAGCACGTTCTGCGCTTGCTGCTGTCCAACACCACCGTACTGCATCAATTGTTGCGCGTCGAAAGCACGTTGCTGTTGCGCTTGCGAACCAAGTTGGGCTTGTTGTGCGCCCATATTACTTAGCTGTCCCGCCAGTTGACCGCTTTGACTTGCTAATCCAGCAATGCCTTGACCCATTGCGCCTTGCTGTTGTGCAAGGGCCGCGAGTTGATTGACGTTTTGCTGACCGTACTGGCCGTACTGCAAGCCCATCTGACCGCCTTGTTGTGCAATATTGGCACGTTGCCCGGCCATTTGAGCCAAAGCTTGTTGTGTGGAAAGACCTAGCTGTCCACCTGCTTGAGCACCGGCCTGCTGTTGTTGCGCGGCAGACAAACCTAGTTGCCCGCCGGCTTGTGAACCGGCTTGCTGCATTTGTGCTGCGTTCAAGCCTAGCTGACCGTATTGACTTGCGGCTTGCAAGCCTCGACCTTGAGATTGCTCAAAGGCTTGCTGCGCTTGTTGCGCGGCTTGTTGATAGCCTTGGGATCGAAGTTGTGCTCCTGTTCGCGCTTGTTGCTCTAAGGTATTTCGGTTAATTTCTGCTTCTGCAATAGCGCCCCTAGAGCCGCCAAAAGCGCCGGCTTGTACCTGTTGCCCTCGGGCTTGCGTTTTTTGTTGCTCACCAAGACGTGCAATTTCCGCTTGTTCCGCTTCAATAACGTTTTGAGTGTAGGGGTCCATGAATGCCGCAATGCCGCTAGGATCAAATTGACCGGTGTTTTGACCCAGTTGTTGTTGAGCTTGTTGCGCCGATTGTTGACCTAGTTGACCCGCTCCAGCTATACCTTGTTGAGCCGCATACGCTTGATTCGCTGCCCCTAAGCCGGCTTTAGCTATACCTTGTTGAGCAGCTAAGGTTTGAGCACCCGCACCTTGCCCCGCACGGGCCAAGTCTAAATTAGCTTGCGACATCCCCGCCAAAGCTTGATCTCTTAAAGCATAAGGCGCGTTCATTTGACCAATAGCTAATTCACGCGCTTGACCAAGTCCGGCAATACCTGCTTGCTGCTGTGCAAGGGATTCCGCCATCATCGGCATTGCCGTGTTGGATATCATGCCTTGCCCGGCTTGATTTGCGGCTAAACCGCCCGTTAAATAATCTTCATACCCGCCAATACCTTCGCGAGTAAGCTTGCCCGCGGCCAGTTGTTCGCTGGTAAGGCCCGCAACGGCTTGCGCCGGAGGTTGAACTCCGGCGGCTTGCATGTCCTTAATATATTTTTGCGCATCTTGGTATAGCCCAAGTTTGTACGCCTCAATTTCCGGCGCTTCGCGTACATACTGAGTTGTTTGTGTGACATCAACCATTATGCTCTCGCCTCAAATTGTCTCATCATTTGGTACATGTTTTTCATTCCGTCTTCTCGGCTACCTTTGCCTGCGCCGCGAACCGCTTGCGCAGTAAATACAAACTCACCGTCAGAAAGCATTGCTGGGATATCGTCAGATGTCTCTGTCCCCGGTCCCGCTATACCGCCGTTGCGTCGAGGAAAGTCAGATACGTCCATTATGCCGCCATCCGCTCGAGTTGTTACGGGCGTGGGTTGGAAAATAGGATTATCTCCGTAAAACCCGCCGCTCTGGCCGGCAACGTTTTGAACAGTGAAGTTTGGCTGCTGGTAGACGTAATCGTCGCCGTAGATACGGTACTTACTAGGATCAGCGTCAATTAGGGTTTGGCCCGTGGTCATGGTGTCAAGGTCAATTAACTCAGGCTGCTCGGGCTTAGGTGCCAAAGCCATTACGCCAAGGCCCGCGCCTATGGCAGGGCCATATGTGCGAAGTTTTCCTAGTTGTAAGTCGTTTTTTATAAAATCATCTATTCCGACAGAAGAAGAATCGCGCCCGGCCTTGTTTAAATAGTCTCTTACACCGGCCCTATCTACTTGACCTCTAGGCGCAAAAAGATTTTGAAGGGCTTTAACACGTCCCCCGAAAAACAACGGTTCTCCATCTGGACCTTTGGCATCAATCCCTGTAAAGATATCTTTAACGCTTTCCATAGCGCCCGGTACTTGCAAGCTTTCTAAAGTAGGCACCTCGCCCGTTACTGTAGCTGAACCGGGATCTACGCCAGTAGGAAGCGGAGCGTTTGGATCAAGTTGTGCGCCGGTATCAAGTTGAGTACCTTCTCCCGGCGAGGTGATAGGCATACCAGTTGTAGAATCAAACTCTTGACCGTAAACGTTCAGCGTGTCCGCAGGAGGCGTGATAGGCATACCAGTTGTAGAATCAAACTCTTGACCGTAAACGTTCATACTTGTAGTGGCATCCGCACTTGTTGGAGCTACCTCAACACCAAAAAACCGTCCTGTAGTAGCATCCACAGGAGCAGGCACAATAGGATCTGTTGTCGGTTGGCCCGCAAACGCACCATAACCAGAAACTGCACCTTCTCCCGTGCCAAAATCTGCTTCAAGATTTGGAGTTTTAATCGCCGCGGTGTCCGGAACACTGTCTATAACTTCCGCGGTAACAGGCGCAGCGTCAGGATTAATTTTTCTGCCAAGGAAATCTACTTTATCCGCTTCTTCAATCTTACCGCCCGTTCCAGTAGCAAATTCAGCACCTTTACTAACGGCTCCGGCTACCGCAGCACCCTTCAACACGTCTCCAGTACTGCCGCCGCTAAGAGCCGTGTTAATACCGGATTGAATCATGGCTCTTCGGGCGGTAGTTCCGGCCCAATCGTAAGTATTACTTACTTTGTTGGCGATCCCCGCGGAAACACCGCTTATCGCCGCCGATTTAAGAACGTCTTTAAAGTCACCACCGGCTATAGCGGTTTGCGCACCGCTGACTATTGCAGAGGCGATTGGGTAGGGAACACCTACCGCGGTCAAAGCAATCGTTGCAACAACAGGTAAAACTGCTTTTACGATCTTCTTTAGACCTTTAAACAGTTTCTTGAGGAAAAACTCCGGCTGACCCGTAACCGGGTTGATAGAGTTAAGCTCATTACCCACAACATAACGTTCTGGCTCAATGCCCATAAGGCGCATTTCAGCAAAAAGCTTGTTTCTTAGGGTGGGGTTTTTATCAAACACTTCCATCGGAATAACAGTCTCGCCTTCCGCAGCGTGAACCATGTATTCGTCTTCATTACGGCCATACTCGGCAAGCTTGTCAGCTATCTGATGAACTTGCGCAATACCTTTCTTTGGCATGACTTCGTCATCATCGGCCCAAGAGCCGGTTTCCGCCGTCAAAAAAGTAGCAATACCGCCTGCTGGAATAGGGACTTGATCCATTTGATCAAATTCATCGTATTTAAGTGCTGATTGTGCCATGTTACGAGTATACGCCTATTTTTATTGAAGAAAAACGTCCTTAGCCGTGAACGTTTACTACGATAGAACCTTTGTTAATTACTTGAACACTACCTACAAGCCCCGTAGCTTCTAAACCGTCTTGAGTATACGGCAATTCCGCCGATAAACTCACCCAGTTATCACCATCATAAACCTGTAGGTTTTCAATAGAAACGTTCCAAATAACGTCTCCTGCATTAAACTTTAATGTATCACGTTCCGCTCTTGTAAACTGCGGAGTAGCGTCTGGATTAAAAGAATCCAAACTAATCTCTAGCAGACGAATAGCCTTATTAAAGGTATTTCCGTCTACGTTTTGAGCCATAGGCGCAAAAGGCAGTCGGCTCTGTAAAAGTTTGCTCATCTTCTGCCGTTAGGTTGTAGGTCTAAACGAGTACCGCCAATCCTAAAACCTACTCCAGTCCGCACTCCCGGTGCGGCATCATCGTCCGATTCAAAACGTACCGCAGCCTGTCGGCCCCGTGCCCGAGTGTCAATCTTGGTAGTAGTCCCCGTAAAAGCAGTCGTTTGATCCGTGGTCAGTGATTCGCCGGGATAGTTTCGCGCTTTTAGAACAAAGTTAATTGTTTGTCCGGAACCGCCGTTACCGGTGAATTTCACGTCTGGAATACATCTACGAATAAATTGGAAGTTTTCGCCTTCGCCTAAATCAAAGTCCGCGCTTTCAATAAACACGTTGTCCATCGGAGCGCCGTCATCATCAAACCCGGTTTCATGCGAATAGATGTAGTTGTTGTCACCATCGTAGCCCGCGGCCCGTGGGTAGGACACAATACCCTCATCAAGCCAAGCCGTTCTAGACAATTCTCCGATTGACCATGTCCTATCGACATAATTATAAGTAACATATTTATCAATAATCGTGTTCGTGCCCGAGCAATAAAACCAACCTA
>Ga0181411_1000153_pt1 | contig 23193 bp, 32 predicted proteins | sample 34SPOviralmetaG_FD_130114 | JGI IMG/M metagenome (GOLD analysis project Ga0181411, IMG submission 130114) | Marine viral communities from the oligotrophic San Pedro Time Series (SPOT) site, San Pedro Channel, CA, USA - 34 SPOT_SRF_2012-07-09 | ecosystem: Environmental > Aquatic > Marine > Strait...
AACAAAGGTGGATAAACTAAAAGAAGCCACTAAAGGTGGTAAAATCTTCAGTGCTACATTCGAAAAGAAGGATGGTACTATCAGAACGATTAACTGCAGAAGAGCAGTTAAAAAAGGTGTGACAGGCAAAGGTATGTCCTTTGATCCGGCATCAAGAGGATTAATGGTCGTATACGATATGCAGAAGCAATCGTTTAAGATGATTAATTTAAACACGCTCATCGAAGCAAAAGTAAACGGTAAAACAATTAAATTTATATAAGATGAGTAAAGAACTATTTATATTAAAGACAACAGAATTGTATACCTCTCCAGGAGTTGTACATATACAATCAATAGGATTCGAACCTGAAGATTCTGCATATATAGAGTTTGACGCAAGATCGTTATTGGAAGACATTCCGTCTCTATATAGAATGGCCAAGCAGGCTGTAGAACAAGAAGAGGCTCACGAACTAAATAAGTACGTGGACTTTAAGAAGGAGCTTGCCAGCGATTACAAAGGCAAGCGTGGCAGAAAATCTTTAATCGAATAATATGGATGATGAGACACTTAAATTGGTAGAGGACTGCAGGGATTTGTTTAGAGATATAAATTCCCGCTTAGCTCCAAAAGACAGCTCAAAGAAGCTAATAGAAAAACAGATACACGAACTAAATAAATTAATGGATAATGAACTATCATAAAATTAGAAAACTGCAGAAGGAGAATGGCTTTGATAACATTCAACGCCTAATAGATAACGGATCAGTATGGCACCTGGAAGGTAGAATGGGAAGGCACGCAATGGGTTTATTACAATCTGGAGCTTGTATGCTATCCAAGCAAAGCCACAAGGATACGTATAATAATTACATTCCTTCACGTGATGAAGTTAAACCAGGATCAATGGGAAGTTATAAGAACTCAGTAAAATATTGGGAATCGATTCACGATTACGATGCGATGTATATTTGAAAAATTTTTCTTAAGTGCTTGAGAAAAAAAAATATAATTCTTAAACGCAGTAGGTTCTTAAACGCAGTAGGTTCTTAAACGCAGTAGGTTTTTTATTTAGATTCATTCTAAATAAGAGACCTTTGCTATTTCTTAACATTAAGTTAACATTAAGCTACACGGACCGCCTTATGTTTGTAAGGAATTAAAAAACAAATAAGATGGAAATTCAGTTCTACATACACCCCAAAAGTAACCGCACCCGCTTAAGATCAAAGCCATCTATATATATGGGCGGCGGATCTATACAATTATATACGGGCAAAATTTTTGGTTTTGCCGCTGGTTTAAACATTTATAATAAAGTACAAAAAATATAATTATGACAAATTTTAATACTAATGTATGGGATGCGGTTGCAACGGCCGTGCCTAATATGCCAAAGAAATTACTTTCACCAGGATCAACCAATGCCAAAACAGCAAAGAATGAAATAAAAACGTTTATTCTTTATTTGATGCCGTACAATCAAAATAGCGAAGGGCGTAATTTATGCCCGCACGCGTCTAAGGGTTGCGCTGCTGCTTGCTTAGTATCCGCGGGGCGCGGTGCATTTTCAAATGTAATAAAAGCGCGCGTCAATAAAACTGAGCTGTTTATTAAAAACAAATTAGCTTTCTTAAATAAATTAGCTGATGAAATTACGCAAGAGACCGCAAAAGCTAAGCGGGGCGGTTATCGGGTTGCATTCCGATTGAATGGAACTTCCGATGTTGATTTTATATATATGCTTAAAAAATACGGGTTTCTGGATATTGAAACCCTACAGCCCCACGCCGTATTTTATGACTATACCAAAAATATACAAAAGGCAATAAGATATAAAGGTCACCCAAATTACACGGTGACATTTTCACGGGCTGAGGATAATGCCGTTAAAACTGAGCTAGCAATAAAGCACGGCGTTAATGTAGCGGCGGTATTTAATGAGCTACCAAAACGGTGGTGGTCTACTGATGTGGTGGATGGCGATAAGTCAGACCTACAAATGTTAAAATATAACGGCGTAATTTTAGGGCTTAAGGCCAAAGGTGCTGCAAGCAAAGATTTAACAGGGTTTACAATAATTTAAAAATAAATATAATGACAAATAATAATAAAAAAATAAAAGATTTATTAAATAATTCCTCTGATTATTTTAGTAACATTTACGCTAATTTAGGTCTCATTTTAGAAACAATAGATAGCAAAAAAGATGAAGACATCAATAGCTTTTTTGGTGATGAATTAAACCTAATACAAAACATTAAGCTTTTATCAGATGATGTTAAGGCATTAACAATAATAAACAGAAACATAAAAAAAAACATAATATAATGACATACGAAAATATAGACAAAGTAACGGATAACGATCTTATTAAATTGGCTGGCGAGCTGGCGAGCATCAAAGATAAATATATATTAGAACAAGAGATATATTATATTTTAGATTGCGGTGCTAATGGTATGCGCTCGGTCCTACTTGACTATTGTGTAAGTAGGCTTGATAAAAAATATAATGTTATTTAGACACATTATAAATTGTGTGTAAAGTTTTGATAACGATAAAAAAGCTGTATATTTGTAGTATACAAAAACAAAAATAATATAATTATGAGACCACGAAATACAATTGAAAAAGTAGCTTTAATCATTGCAGCAATTTATGCCATCGTAACTTTTGGCGGTGCTTTAGTAATTTTATCAAGTATATAATTATGAACACGTTTAAAAATATATTCCTGTTTATATTGGGTGGACTTATCTTTATGGCTGCCTTGTATATTGGTTCACTATAAAAATAAAACAAAATGCAAAATATACTATTCGAAAATTTAAGGCGGGGCGGGTTAACAAAGAACCAACAGCTCATATGCGATGCCCTTATTGAAAAACTAAACAAGACAGGCCTAAGCCTGGATGATCAAGACGCTATTTGCAACGTCATAGGTCAAATAAAAATTGGCACGGGCTTAGTAACTATTCCAGAATAACAACACGGATATAAGTCACACGGAGCATTCCTATTCTGGTAATATAACCCCCCCAATTGGGGGGTTTTTTTATACCTATATCTTAGCACTAAAAAAATGTAAGTAGCTGAATATCAAAAATAGGTATCAATTAGAATTATGCCGCCTCTTCTTTCCCATCAATTTTATCTATTACACCCCAAAAAAAGGTGCAAAGATACGAATATCTTTTTAAATAAAGCCGATAAATAAGTACAGAAATATTAGGATATTTCGAAATAAAGTTGTATTAACGTAAAATGAATGGTGGTGGGGGTAAGTACCCACCTTTAATCAAATCAACCGAAATAGAAGTGACTTAAGCCCACTCCTAAATGGATGTTTACGGTAGCATCCCCAAATGCGGACGTAGACATCTGTATATATATGTATTATACTAAATTTGAGAAAAGAATAGAGTTACCCCAAGACCACCTTATACGGTAAGATACGATATCATATATACTTTTGTATCGCTCAGTGGCGTTCCGCGTCTACGTCTTTGACCGTAGCCACGGATACTACGTATAAGTAACTGTTTTTTTTTGGATTTGTTGTACGTTTTTGTTTATTATTTTGTTATATTTATAACAAATTGCCTATGGTACAAATATAGACAAACTAAGTTATATATATATGAGTAAAGAAATAAAGCTTAAAGTTCCTGCAACGCAGGCAGATATTCCACTGTGGAAATACCAGAAGTACGCTAAGATAGTAAACGATACTGAAGGAGATTTAGCAGAGGATTTTATACGAGCTAAGATACTTGAAATATTTTGCGGTGTAAGTCTAAAGGAAGCCTATAACCTTCCGTTGAAAGAATTAGATGGCGTGGTAACCCACGTATTGGGTTTAATGTCTGAAAAGGCTAAACTGCAAAGACGGTTTACAATGACTGATCCAAACGGAGATACTGTTGAATTTGGTTTTATGCCGAATATGGATGAGATGTCCTTAGGGGAATATATAGATTTAGAAAAGTATGTTTCAGATTGGGGTACTATGCATAAAGCTATGTCGGTATTGTACCGCCCTATAGTTGTTGGAAAAGGGGAGTTCTATGATATAGAACCTTACAAGGGGTCGGACAAGTATTCCGAAATAATGAAGGACTCACCCATCACTGTTGCTTTAGGTGCTATGGTTTTTTTTTACGATTTAGGGAAAGAATTATCGAGAATTACGAAGCACTTTTTGGATCAGGAAATTCTGGAGAAGCTCAAGTGGGAATTGGACAATCCTTCGGAGTCAAGTGGGGATGGTATCAATCAGTCTATGCACTTGCTGAAGGGGATGTCAGAAGATTTGAAGAAGTTACAGAACTCGGAGTCCACCAATGTTTAATGTGGCTAGAGTTCGAGAAAGAGAAAAATGAATTAGAAGCAGAAAGAATAAAAAAAGCATATAAGCAATGAGAACAGTATATCAGGTGTTAGATAAAATAAAGAGCAAGTTAAGGTCCTCCCCTAACATACAGACAGTATCTTTTGGTGACTTTTTTGATATAGACCTCAACAAGACAAGTATATTCCCTATCGCCCATATTGGGCTAGGAAACACCTCTATTCAGGAACATAAACTTGAGGTGGGAATAAACCTTATATTGCTCGATATAGTAGATGACAACAGGGACCCAAGCACAGAAGACGAATTTTACAGTAACAACAACCTCCAAGATATCCTAAACACTCTGTTGGCGGAAGCCAACATCTTAGTGTCAGACCTGAGAAGGGGAAGTGCTTACGATGAGCTTTTTGAGGTGGAAAGCAATATATCTGCAGAACCGTTTTTAGATAGATTTGAGAACCAGCTTGCAGGCTGGTCTCTCAATATCGCAGTATCATTCCCTAATAACGATATAAGTATTTGCTGATGGGACCTAATGTACAAGGAACATTACGTAGTATTGCTAATGAGCTTATCCAAGATATGGTTAACCAAATAAGCGCAGAAGATAAAGTTGCTAGTGGTACGCTGAGAAATTCCTTTAAGTCAGAACCGACTAAACAGGGTATTGGTATTAAGAATGAAGCTAGATCTGCAGAGGGATACAATTACTCATCTAATGTGGATTTAGGTAGAAGTCCTGGTAAGTATGTTCCTATACAACCTTTGGTTCGTTGGGCTTCTATTAGAGGGATTGTACCAAAGAACAATAGGTCGTTAAGGCAATTTGCCTTTGCCGTAAGTAAAACATTAATGGCTAGAGGTTATCAAGGGATAAACTTTTCCGCTAAATCATTCCTTAAGTCACAGGATATGATATCAAGAAGAATAGGTGAGGCATACCTAAAAGACCTAGAAGAACAATTAGAGAGAGAAATACCAAATCTTAAGTAAGACAAAAAACTATGGCAAAGATATTACTACGTTCACCTCAGTACAAAACTGTAAGTAGTGGAGCTTCCGCAAAGCTAACCATAACTATTGATGGTACGCTTAGATACACAATAATAAAGAACGCTATAAACAACAGGATTGTTTTTGAGATATCGGAGTTATGTAGAGATTATATAGAACACGCTTTTGGGCAAAGTCCCCCGGCATCAACAATAACCATTTCTACACAAAGATTTTCATATACTGAGGCTAATGGTGGAGGTACAGAAACTTCATTAGACCCCAGCCCAGTCATAGATACAGGATATGACGGTTATGGATTGTTTACCGACATATCGGGGGATGACACAACAGGAGTAAATCCATTTATAGGAAACACGGGAAGACCAATACAAACAAATACAGACGTTTACCTACCTTTTAATACAGCTAGTTATATACCTATTAATGTTGGTTCAGGGGAGGCGTCTATATCAACAACAGCAACAACAGTACAAACAGGAAGTCCTTTAGTTACATTTACAATACACAGGGTTTGTGATTCAAAGTTTGGTTCATCTAAGATTACTTTTCTAAATAGATTCGGTGCGTTACAAGAGATGTACTTCTTCCATAAGTCATCAGAAGATATAACCACGACTAGCGAAAGCTACAAGAGAAATATATTTGACTACGCCAATACTAATTACAGTAGTACCGACCATCAGATGCAGAAGTTTAATACTAATGCCACAAAGAAAACAACACTAAACACGCCCTTTGTTGCAGAACAATACAATGAGGCGATAGAAGAGTTAATGCTTAGTGAGTATGTATGGCTAACTCAAGGAAGTGTAACTCACCCTGTTACACCATCTACAAAATCACTAAGATTCAAAACATCTGTAAACGACAAGTTAGTTCAATACACTATTGAATTTGACCATACTTCAAGTGTAATAAACAACGTTAGATAATGAATAAAGTTTTATTGTACATAAAGGATTCTGATGGCACTTTTCAAGAGGTTGACCTATTTAAAGATGAAACTATAACTGTAACATCTAAGATACAGGACATAAGGGATGTTTCTAAGATATTTACTGACTTCTCTCAATCCTTTACGCTTCCAGCGTCAAAGAAGAACAATAAAATATTTAAGCATTTTTATAATTACAATATATCTGTAGGTGCGTTTGATGCTAGAAAAAAGGTTGATGCAATAATAGATATAAACTATATACCATTTAGGCAAGGAAAGATATTCCTTAATGGTGTTAAAATGAAGGACAACATACCCTTTTCATATAATATTACGTTCTTCGGTAATACCGTTACACTAAAAGACTCTTTAGGTGATGATGAATTAAATCAGCTTAACTTCTCTCAATTTGACCATTCTTACGGAACAGATGAAGTTAGGGATGGTCTCACGACTGGTGTTAACTTTAGCGGAAATACTACCTCGATTATATATCCGTTAATAAGCCACACTAAAAGACTTTACTTTGACTCAAGAAATAGCGGAGGACACAGTCTTGATGGAAACCTTCATTTTCAAAGTACAGGAGGAGGAAGTAATAACTCAAATTTAGCTTTAGAATATACAGACCTAAAGCCAGCTATAAAGGTAAGTGAGATTATAGATGCTATCGAAGATAGCCCGAAATACAATTTATCTTTTGTAACAGGAGACGATGACGATTTCTTTGACTCAGATGCGTTTAGTAATCTATACCTATGGTTAAGCAGGACTAAGGGTGTGCTTGGAGGAGCTGAAAGCGCAGAGGAAAAGATAAAGGTTCTTGGGGATTGGCAGTACGATTCTGGGGATAATTTTGTTTCTATATCTTCTGACGGTCAAGAGGTGTTCTTTACCGATATACCATCATCTGGAATTCCTTTCGGTTCTGTGGGTTTAAGTTGCACAATAACTCCCTCAAGCGGATATGAAGATGTTCAATACACAATACAAGTGTATAGAGATGGTTCTCTCTGGGTAGAGACATCTAATGTTACAGGAACTAATAATGTTTCTTATAACACACAATTTTCAGCAGACACCATTTTTAATGATAAAAGATTTAAGTTTATAGTTAGGTCAAATTCTCAGTTTTTATTTACCCCTAGTCTTACTATGTTTGACTTCTTAAGCTCCCCAACAAGAAGTCAGGCTCTTGATTGTAACCCAAGCGTACTTACCGCACAAAGCGAGGTGATAATAAGCGAAGAAGTTCCTAAGATGAAAATAATAGACTTTCTCTCTGGGTTATTTAATATGTTTAATCTTACCGCTTTCTTTATTGATGATATGAATAGTCCTAATTTTGGCAAAATAAAGGTGATGAAGTTAGATGAGTTTTACACTCCCACAGATGCAAGTTCAGATGCATATCCATCAAATGTATATGACATAACAAAGTATGTTGATTCTACAGGGACTAATGTGGATGCAACAATTCCATTTAGCGAAATAAACTTTAACTACCAAGAGGGTAAGACGCTGTTAATGAAGCGACATAGCGAGGCGTTTAATAGTGAGTTTGGAGATGAAGAGTTTAGACCAGAAGGAGTAGATAGGGGTAAACCATATAATGTCAAAGTTCCATTTGAACACTTCAAGTTCGAGAGGTTATTTGATGATGATACATCTAGTTTAGCTGCTGGAATACCAACAGACATTCAATGGGGGTATTCGGCAGGAGAAAACTTTAAACCACAACCCGAAGCAGACCCAAAGACAGGAAATTATGAGCCAATTTTAACAAAGCCAATGTTGTTTTATGGAATAAACACAACTATATCAAGTGCTTTTAGGTATATAAATTGGACTGGCACTTCACACCAAGCTCTTTCAACTTACTGGAGACCGTCTAATACAAATGAAAGTGGTAGTAATCCAAGCTACAATTCAGCGTTAGAGTCAGGCACAACAACTTCGACAACAACGAATAAACTTGTCGATAGTAGTCAGAACTTCTTGTCAACAGTTGAGGTGGGGGATTTTGTGTCAAACACCACAGATTCAACTTTAGCTTTGGTTACTGCTGTTGATAGCAACACAACATTATCATTAAACTTAGACATATTTGTTTCTGGTGAAGATTACAAGGTTTATAGAAAACCTGCCTTTACTTTGAACTTCGATAACGAGGTGGATGAGTGGAATCTTATAGATTACTCTGGAGAAACAAGTTCGTTATTCAGCAAATTCTACCAAACATATATCGAAGATGCTTTTAATGCTAAGAAAAGAATATTTAAACTAACAGCACATTTGCCAAATAGTATATTACTTAACTACAAAATGAATGATAGATTTCAAGTTGGAGACAAGGTATTCACTATAAACTCAATAGACACGAACTTGAGAACAGGTGAATCTAAACTAGAATTATTAAACGTATTATGATAAAGGATATTTTAGACTTATTGAAATTAGATGATTACTATGGTATGTCACCTCATATTGACATAGCCAAAGGAAAGTACCAAGCACCCAGGACAATAAAAGAAGCACTTAATAAAACAAAAAGATGGCAGCACAATCAGAATACTTAATTAATATAAAAGTAATAGACGGTAAAGCTCAAGCTAGTGTAGATGGGCTTACTAAGGGTTTTGTAAATTTAGATACTGCATTAAACAAAGTAAAGGCTTCTACCGTACAGGCTAGTACAGCTACAGATAACCTTGGTAAGAAAAACTTAGATATGATGTCTAAGGCTGGCCTTGCAGGGGCCACCCTTACGGAAGTAGGTAGGACCATATCGGATATGCCCTATGGTATTAGAGGTGTTGCTAACAACTTATCGCAGTTATCTACTTTATTTGTTACCCTTGTATCTACTACAGGCGGTTTAACAAATGCAATAAAGCTACTTAAAACACAATTAGCAGGACCTCTTGGTGTTGTATTAGCGTTTCAAGCCGCATTAGCTGCATTAGATTACTTTGCTGGAAGTACAAAAAAAGCTGTAGATGAAATTGATAGGCTTGGAAATAAATTTGGTGAATCTGCTACTAAATTAATGTCATATCAACAGGTGCTTAATGATTCAACTATATCCGAAAAAGAGAAAAAGCACGTAATAGCAGAAGTTAAAAAGGAGACAGGTGATTTAAACGTAGAACTAGATGCTAATAATCAACTTACATCAGAGTCAACTAGGTTATTGGATAAAAATATAGACAAGCTCTTAGAGCAAGCTGAAGTTAGAGCTGTTTTAGATAGACTTACTGAATTAAATAGTGACAAGTTAAAATTAGAGTATAAACTGCGCCAAGAATTAGGTAGTGAGTATTCTATGTTCATAAACACATTAAACGCAGCAGGTCGTGTTGTAGGAGGTGGTGGTGGTCTTGTTGGTGCTTTAGGTTTAGATGAAGTAGAAAATTTAAAAGGAGATATAGGCGAGATTGATACAGAAATAGCCGACCTACTTAAGTCATTAAGAGGTAAAAGTTTAGATATATTCAAGGACTTCAAAAAGGGTGGTAAATCTAGGAAGATTATAGATGACTTTAACAGGTGGTGGACAAAACAGATGGATGCCTTAACTGTTGCTCAGTCTATAGATTTAATAGATCAAATCGACAACGAAAGATTCCAAAGGTCTAACGGTGTGAATATGATGATTGACGATAGAAAGAAAAAGGAGAAAAAAGCCCTTGATGCTGGCGTCATAACTCAAGAAGAGTATAACTCTAGAATAATAGAATTAGAGTATCTGCAAACAGAGAAACTTAAGCAAATAAACATAGAATCTGACCAAGCCATAAGAGAAGCTAAGTTAGATAATCTTATGGGTAACTTAGAGTTTGTTGCTCAAATTGGAGATACGTTCTTTGATGCTGAAATATCTAGGGAAGAGAGAAAGACAGTTTTAATGAACAACCAATTAAAAGAGAGGTTGAAAAATGAAGATTTATCTGCGAGGCAAAGAGAAGGCATAAATGATCAAATAGAAAGAAACGAAGAAAACCTACAAAAGAAGAGAGATAAATTAGCTGAAAGACAATTTAAAATACAAAAAGCAATGAACATTGCTTCTGCTCTATCTGAAACATATAGAACGGGTATTTTAGCTTATGGTTCTCAACTTATAATTGGAGATCCAAGCGCTCCAATTAGAGCGCAAATAGCTCAGGCTACAGCTATTGCACTAGGTCTTGCTAATGTCGCTGCGATTGCTAGACAGCAATTTGTCCCATCGGCACTTGGTGGTGGAGCTGGAGCAGGAAGTGGCGGTGCAGGTTCTGGTAGAACAATTGAGGCTCCAGACTTCAACGTAGTAGGTGCTTCACAGACTTCTCAATTAGCAGAAACTGTTGCTGGTCAACAAGCCAAGCCAATAAAAGCGTTTGTTGTCGGAAAAGATATATCAACACAACAAGAGCTTGATAGGAATATAACTAACACCGCATCATTCGGATAAGAACAAAAAGCAACTTAATAAGTTATTTATATATGGAAGAAATAAAAGTAATCGAGCTTATAATTGACGAGGAAAATGAAATCAGTGGAATAGACGCTATTTCAATCGTAGACGACCCTGCAATACAAGAGGACTTCATTATGCTTAGCTCTCAAGAGGTAAAGTTAGCAGAAGTAGATCAAGAGAAAAAGATTCTTATGGGTCCTGCTCTAATTCCTAATAAAAAGATATACCGAAGAAGCGGAGATGATGAATACTACATTTATTTCTCTGAAGATACCGTCAGAAAAGCCTCAGAGCTTTTCCTGACTAAAGGATATCAAAACAACGCTACTTTAGAACACGATGGAGACTTAGATGGCTTATCTGTTGTAGAATCTTGGATTATAGACGACACAAATCAAGATAAGTCAAGAAAATACGGCTTTGACCTGCCTAATGGCACTTGGATGGTCTCTATGAAGGTGTATGACGACTCAGTATGGTCAGATTACGTTAAAACAGGAAAAGTAAAGGGCTTCAGCATTGAAGGACACTTCGCTGATGCTATGGAAAGACCTAAAGAGCAACTTCCTGAGTATGGAGCAGAAGAACTAGAGGCGTTATCACTCATAGAAGAGCTTACAGAGGCTTTAGACGTTGAATTACGCACTTATAATGATTATCCTAAGGGTGCTAGAGAAAACGCACGTAAGGTCCTTGATTGGAGGAATAGATATGGTCGTGATGAGGTGAAAGGAATGACCAGGGTAGGCTGGCGAAGAGCCAATCAGCTCGCTAATAATCAAAAAATCAGCCGATCAACAATAGCTAGAATGGCTTCATTCAACAGACACCGAAGAAACGCTACTATAGACCCAGACTTAAGAGGAACGCCTTGGAAAGATAAGGGATATGTTGCTTGGCTTGGTTGGGGAGGTACTGAAGGTGTTAATTGGGCTATCCGTAAGATGAAACAATTCAGAAGAGGCGAGTTTGCATCTATGGTTATTGATGAGAACACTGCTGTAATAGATGACAGGCTTGCATACGCAACAAAAGAACTTGCAGAGAAAGCTGCTGAAGACATTGGATGCGAAGGACATCATACGCACGAATTTGAGGGCAAAACCTGGTATATGCCCTGTGAAAAGCACAATCTAGCAGAGGTAGGACCAAAAGGTGGCATAAAAAGCTCTCCTAAAGCTCCCAAATCGGACACTCCGAACCCTAGACCAAAGGGTGAGGGGTCCGCAAAAGGTGATGCATCAGGAAAGACGGGTGCTAAGGTCTCCCAAAAAGACCGTGCATCCCTTCAAAAGAAAGCAGACGAGTTTAAAGAGAAGTACAAAGAGAAACTAGGCTACGGAGTGACTGTAGGAGTATTATCTTCTGTATTTCAGAGAGGTTTAGGGGCGTTCAATACTTCCCATTCTCCAAATGTTAAGTCAGCATCTCAATGGGCGCACGCAAGAGTGAATGCATTTATGTACTTAGTCAAGAATGGTCGTCCTGAGAATGCAAAATATACTACAGATTACGATTTATTACCAAAGAAGCATCCTAAATCAAGCAAATGAGAAGAAGAAGGTTTGTAACACCGTCAAACTCTAGCCCTGTAGGAGGGCGTAGAGGTTGTTTATGTCAAGACGGAAGGACATATAGCAGAAAATGCTGTGACGGATCGCTTCTTGCTCAAGGTATAGGATCTATAAGTTTGGTAGAAGATACTTCCAACTTTTGGGAGAATATAAACAGAAACTGGGAGGCTGAAGATAATAATTGGGACCTTTCCTAAAAATACAACAAACATATAATTATTAAGTTAAATAATTAGTTAATTATTGTTTAACCTTATTAATTCGTATATGAAAGCTAACGAAATTGTAGAACGATTCAAGAACGTTTTACTTAGTACTGAAACTAAAGAAGAGACTGCTGAAGAGCAAGCTCCTGTAGTTGAGGACCAAGTAGAATTGTCTGAGGAAGTTAAAGACATCAAAGTTGACGCTGCTGAGGAAGTTAAAGAAACTGAAGAAGTTGAAATGACTGAAGAGCTAGAAGAAACTGAAGAAGTCAAAGAAGAAGTAGTGGAAGAAGAAGATAAAACGGATATGTATGTTACCAAAGAAGACCTTGCTAAAGCTATGGCTGAAGTAAAAGGTATGATTGAAGAACTTACTGCGCAGAAGGAAGAAGAATTGGAAGTTCCAACTGAACTATCAAATCAAGAGCCTGCTGTGGAGCCATTATCTCACAGTCCAGAAGCAGAGGTGTCTAAGAAACCAACACACCTATTTGCACAAAATAGAAGTAAATCAACCCTTGACAGAGTAATGTCAAAAATAACAAACAATTAAAATAAAATAAAATGCCAAATCCAACTATTACTAGTTCATACGCAGGCGAATTTGCTGGCAAGTATTTAGCTGCTGCACTTTTATCTGCTGATACCTTAGACCAAGGTACTATTACTATTCTGCCTAACGTAAAATATAAGGCAGCTATGAAAGTAGGTGCTTTTTCAAATCTTGTTCGTTCTGCGGACTGCGATTTTGACGCAACAACTTCAGGAATGACACTTACAGAAAAAGTGCTTACTCCTGCTGAATTGCAAGTAAACTTACAAATCTGTAAAAAAGAATTACACTCTGACTGGGAAGCTGCTCAGATGGGTTATTCTGCTTTTGATAACCTACCTCCATTATTCTCTGATTTCGTAATCGGACAAGTAGCTGCTGAAGTTGCTAAAGCAACTGAAACTTCTATCTGGAGTGGTGCTGCTGGAGAAGGGTCTTTCGATGGCTTTGAAACTCTACTTACTGCCGATGCAACTGTTGTAGATGTTGCTGCTGCAGCTGTAACTTCATCTAACGTAATCGCACAATTAGGTGCTGTCGTTGATGCTATCCCAACTTCTGTCTACGGAAAAGAAGACTTAACTTTATATGTATCTTCTAACATCGCAAGAGCTTACGTTCGTTCGCTTGGTGGATTCGTTGCTACTATAGGTGGTGCAGGTACAGATAACAAAGGTTCTCAGTGGTACAACGGTGGTCAACTTTCTTTCGAAGGTATCAACATAGTTGTAGCTAAAGGACTTGCTGACAACACTGCTGTTGCAGCTCAGAAATCTAACTTATTCTTCGGAACAGGTCTATTAGATGACAGAAACGAAGTTAAGTTGATTGATATGGCTGATATCGATGGTTCACAAAATGTTCGTGTAGTTATGCGCTATACTGCAGGTGTACAGTTCGGAATTGGTTCTGATATCGTTCTTTATTCTTAATAAACTGAAACATTAATCTAAAAAGGGTAGGTAAGCCTTAGAGCCTACCTGCCCTTTTTTTAATACTTAAATAATTATGGCTTGTGATTTAACTAGAGGTAGAAAAGAACCTTGTAAAGACGTAGTAGGCGGTATAAAAGCTGTTTATTTTACTGATTTTGGTGATCTCGGAACTGTATCTTATACAGATGCTCCTAATGGAGATTACGAAATTGCTACTCTTTCAGGAACTTTTGATGCCTATAAATATGACGTAAAAGGAAACTCTTCTCTTGAGCAAAGTATCAATGCTTCTCGTGAGAATGGAACTTCTTTTTATGAGCAAACACTTAACCTAACCCTACACAAATTAAGCAAAGAAGACCACAAAGAAATTAAAATTTTAGCTGCTGGTCGACCTCATATTGCCGTTGAAGATTACAACGGTAATGTAATGATGGTAGGTTTAGAACACGGTGCTGACGTATCTGGTGGTACAATCGTAACTGGTGCTGCTATGGGAGACCTTAGCGGATACACACTTACTTTTACCGCACAGGAAACTGCTCCTGCTAACTTCTTAGACGGACCAACTGCTGGAGACCCATATGCTGGAACTGCCACAAATGCGACTATAGTAGAAGGAACTAATTCTTAAACATAGTAGGTTCTTAAACGCAATAAGCCTCACCTTTACGGTGGGGCTTTTTTGTAAACAAATAACGCTCCTTTAAGTTATATATATATGAAAGTATTACTTCCATCTACTGACGAGCAAATAATTAAGATTATACCAAGAACTTATGTCGAGGCTAGTGATCTTACTTTAGTTATTAAAAGAGATGGAACTGGCGAAACGGAAACCTTGACGGGCCTTACCTCAACCATTGATGGTAACTATATAAGTATCCCTTGCACCTTTTCAATACTTTCTGAAGGTAGTATTTATTTTATGGAGCTTAAACAAGGCTCTACACTGTTGTTTAGGGATAAAGTTTATGTTACGGCGCAAACCGACAGAACGCAAAAACATACACTAAACACGGGTAAATATACAGAGCATAGTGCTGCTCCTACTGGAGAAAAATATATAACAATATAATATGCCTAGAAAGAATAAACCGACAGGAACAATTAGAGTAGTAAACCTACAGGGTTATACTATTCCTGAAATTAAGGAGGACTACAGAAATGATTGGGTTACCTACGGACAGGATAACGATTACTTTGGAAACCTGATTGACAATTATCTAAGCAGCCCAACAAACTCTTGTTGTATTAATGGTATTGTAGATATGATCTACGGAAGAGGATTGAGCGCAACAGACAGCGAAGAAAAACCTGAGATGTTTGCTCGTTTTAAAATGATATTGAAAGACGAAGAGGTAAAAAAGATAGTAAATGACTACAAATTACTTGGTCAAGGTGCTGTTCAGGTTGTTTACAATAAGAGTAAGACTAGAATTACTTCTCTTACGCATTTCCCTATGGAAACGCTAAGAGCAGAGAAAGCAGATGAAGGAAAGATAAGAGCATATTACTATCACCCTAAGTGGAGTGAATATAAGCCGTCCGACAGTCCTAAAAGAATACCTACATTTGGTAACGGAAAAGACAATGAGCTTAGAGAACTTTATATTATTAAACCGTATAGACCAGGATTCTATTACTATGCTCCTGTAGACTATCACGGATGTTTACAGTACTGCTCATTAGAAGAAGAGGTATCTAACTACCACATAAACAATATTCTTAACGGTCTACAGCCATCACTCTTAATAAACTTCAACAATGGAGTTCCTGATGAGGAGGCTCAACAATTAATTGAAAGCAAAATCCAAGATAAATTCGGAGGGACATCTAACTCAGGTAAGTTCATTTTAGCGTTCAATGAAGACCCAGACCGTCAAGCTGACATAGAGCCTATACACCTCCCAGATGCACACGCACAGTATCAGTTCCTTGCTGATGAGGCTCGTGAGAAAATTATGCTCGGTCACAGAGTTGTTTCTCCGATACTTCTTGGGATAAAAGACAACACAGGGTTTGGTAACAATGCGGAGGAGCTTAGAACAGCTTCTGTCCTTATGGATAACATTGTTATACGCCCATTCCAAGAAAAGATTATAGAGTGTTTGAAGACTATGTTGGAGTTTAACCAAATTGACCTAAACCTATACTTTGTTACTCTACAGCCTATTGAGTTCACTCAGTTAGACAATATTGAAACTAAGATTAAACGTGAAGAGGAGACGGGAGAAAAACTGTCTGCAATGGATCGAGTAAAGTCACTATTTAAAAAGAAAGAAGATGGCGAAAGCACTGTTCATAACGACTAACGACCTAAGAAGAAAATCCCTTGTGGGAGGGTCTGTAGATGCTGATAAGTTTATTCAGTTCATCGAGGTAAGCCAAGATATTCATATTCAGAATTATTTAGGTACAAGTCTGTATGATAAGATATCTACTTTGATTACTGGTGGCACTATAGACGATGCTGCGAATGCAGCCTACAAAACACTCCTGAACGACTATATAACACCGATGCTTATATGGTTTGCTCAGTCAGACTATTATATGTTTGCGTCCTACCAAGTAAGTAACGGAGGTGTTTATAAACATCGAAGTGAGTCCTCAGAGACTCCTTCGATGGAAGAAATACATTATCTAGTTGAGAACTCAAAGAGTAAAGCTCAATTCTATACTAGAAGATTTTTAGATTATATAATAGATAATAGCAGTAGCTATCCTGAATATAATGACTCTAGTCAAGATGGAATGTATCCCGATAAGTCTGATAGCTTCAATGGATGGGTATTATGAGATATAAACCAAAAGAACAAAACATAAACAAGTTAAAACAGTTTTTAAGTAAATGCCAATACCAAATCCAAAATCAGGAGAAAAGCAAAGGGAGTTCATCCAAAGATGTGTTATTCAAATTAGCGGAGAATACGGAAAAAAAAAGGCGTTAGCAATATGTTACGATAAATACAGAAACAAATAATTATGGCAAGTTTAACAGGTAAAAAAATAAAAGATACCTACAAGGGTATAATAAAGACAAGCGACAATGCTGAACTCAGTGGGACTGCTAAAGAACTTACTGATGGTAACGGTAATGGCTCTGGTGTTACATTAGATAATGCCGGTAATGTAACAGCTACATCTTTTACAGGTGATGGTTCAGGTCTTACTAATTTGCCTAGTGGTGCCGTATCTTCTGTAAACACACAAACAGGCGCAGTTGTCCTTGACACAGATGATATTGTAGAAGGAAGTTCTAATCTTTACTATACAGATACTAGAGTGAGTGCTAATTCAGCCGTTGCAGCCAATACTGCTAAGACAGGAATCACAGCTCAACAAGCTTCTGACATACAAACCAACAAAGCCAAGACAGGCATAACAACGGCACAGGCTAACGAAATTACGGCGAACACAGCCAAAGTGGGCATAACCCCTACACAAGCCTCTGAAATAGCAGCAAACACGCTTAAAACGGGTATTACGACACAACAAGCTGATGACATAGTTGCTAATAATGCCAAAGTAACTCGCAGACCAATTACAGCAGGTGGCAATACTTTAGAAACATCAGAAAGCCTTACACTTACAGCAGGTAGTAATGTTACAATCACAGAAGCCGCAGGTACTGTTACTATCGCTTCATCAGGTGGAGGTGGTGGAAGTGTTGATTTAGGCACATCTACAACTACAACTTCTGTTACAGTAACAAATTCAGGTGGTACAGATGCTACTATAAGCGAAGCAAGTAGTTCAGCAGCAGGTGTTATGTCTACTGCACATCACGATAAACTTGATGGCATAGCAGCAGGAGCAGAAGTAAACCCAACAAACACAGATGGATTAACAGAGGGTTCTAGTAACCTTTATTATACAGATGCAAGAGCAGATGCAAGGGTAAACTTACAGACAGGCGCAAATTTAGACCTATCAAATAAGAGTACAAGTGATTTAAGTGAGGGTACAAACTTATATTATACTGATGCTAGAGTATCTGCAAATACTGATGTAACAGCTAACACAGCTAAAGTAACACGTAGACCTGTTGTAGCAGGTGGTAATACACTTGATACTTCTGAAACACTAACTTTTGCAGCAGGAAGTAACGTAAGTATAACTGAAGCAGCAGGTACAGTAACCATTTCATCATCAGGCGGTTCGGGCGGTGGAGATATTACAGCAGTAACAGCAGGAGATGGTCTAACAGGTGGTGGCACAACAGGAGATGTAACACTAAATGTAGCAGGTGGCACAGGTATTACAGCAAACGCAAATGATATTGCTATTGACTTTACTGACTTTGATACAGATGATATTACAGAAGGTACTACAAACAAGTTTACAACTGCTGCAAACCTTACAAAGCTAGGCAATATATCAGTTACTCAAGCAGTAGACCTTGACACAATGGAAAGTGATATTGCTACTAACAATGCTAAAAACACATATCCTAGTGCTGATGCAACAAAGGTTGGACACATCTCTGTAACACAAGCTGTTGATTTAGATACTATGGAGAGTAACATAGCGACTAACAACGCAAAGAATAGCTACCCAAGTGCAGATGCTACTAAAGTAGGTCATATTTCTGTTACTCAAGCAGTAGATTTAGATACAATAGAAAGTAATGTAGCGACAAATAATGCAAAGATAAGTTTTGATAGTGCTTCATCTACTAAACTAGGTACTATTGAAGAAAATGCAGATGTTACTGATACAGCTAATGTTACAGCAGCAGGAGCGTTAATGGATAGTGAAGTAGATGCTGATATTAAAACGCTTTCACTTCCTGCCAACACTACTATATCTACTTTTGCCAAAACAATACTAGATGATGCTGATGCTTCAGCAGTAAGAACTACAATAGGAGCAGGTACAAGTAACTTGGCACTTGGTACAACAGCAGGTACAGCACTAGAAGGAGATACTGCTTTACTACAATTAGGCACAACATCAACAACAGCTTTAGCGGGTGATACTACAACTATAACTGCTCAACAAATAAGTGATATAAGTACTAACAATTCAAAGGTTAGTATGGTATTAGGAACGACAGCAGGAACTGCTTTAGAAGGAGATACCGTTATCCCTACTAACAATAACCAACTTACAAACGGAGCAGGATATACCACTAATACAGGTACAGTAACAAGTGTATCAAGTTCTACTACAAATCAACTTACAGTAGCAACAGGTACTTCTACACCTGCCTTGAGTGTTGTTACAGGTACAGTTGCAGATGCAGGTACAGCTTTAGCGACAGGCGACCAAATACACACATTTGTAACAGGTCAAGGATATATTACAGGTAACGAAACAGTAACACTATCAGGGGATATAACAGGAAGTGGTACAACAGCCATTACAACAAGTATAGCGAATGATGCAGTAGGCGCAGACCAATTAGCTAATACAGCAGTAACAGCAGGGAGTTATACAGCAGCAGATATTACAGTTGATGCACAAGGTAGAATTACAGCAGCAGCGAATGGTTCAGCAGGTGGTGGTAATGAGTTTGCAAGTGGTCTTTACATAGGTGGTACAGCAGCAGCTAATTTATTGGAAGATTACGAAAAAGGTACTTTCACACCAACAGTTACAAGAACTTTCAATACGAATGGTGGTTTATTCCCGCCTAATGGAACACACACAGGATATTATGAAAGAGTTGGAGATTTTGTTACAGTAGGTTTTTCATTACATTTTAGAGGTTCATTTTCAGCTGTAAATGTTGATTACACACTTACAAGCATAGACAATTTACCTTTTACTGTACGTGCTTTAAATTTAGCTAGTGAAAACACCCCAAAGTTTATAACAAACTTTAATTATGAACAAAACAGGCTTGATTATGGTGGCTATGCGTTAAGAAACACAACAAAAGCAAATTTTGTCGAAGCGGGGGCAGCTACACAAACATTCAGCGTCCCACAATATGGTAATTCATATGTGTCAGGTATATTTACATATAAAACAACATAAAAAATAAATAACAATGTCATTAACAAAAACACGAAAATTAGATAAATTAGAAATTGTAGGAGATTTTAAGATACTACAAGCACGATATTTAATAGAGGTAACAGAAACTATTGGAGAAGAAACTAACGTTATATCTTCTTCAAACCAAAGAGAAAGCTATACGCCTGATACAGATGTAGCTAGTTTACCTTTAGAGTTAGAAAAACACGCTGTGCTTGAATGGACAGATGAAGTTATTGCTGCTTATAATGAGCATATAAGTCAATAATATGAAGAACGGTTGGCAAATAACAAATGCAACAAGAAAGCAAGATGATGGTTTTGTAACTAACATTACTTGCGTATATGCGCAGACGGGTGATAGCCACTTGGTAAGAAGCTATTATATCGTTGTAAACGAATATAATGGGATAGATGAAGATTTTATTCCTTTCGAAGAACTAACTGAAGAGATTATGTTAGAATGGTGTTTTGACTATATGGGAGAAACTAAAAACGAAATAGAGGAGAAAGTAAACAGTAGACACTTAGCTCACGTAACTATGATAAACAGTAAGCCCGATCATATAGATGGGCTTCCTTATTAAATAAAAAATGGACTTAAACTCACTTAAACTTTATATAATTAATTTATCAGCTATTACAGTTAGTACGATGGATATATTAGAAGATAGCCTTAAAATACTTTTATTGTTAGTTACTATTGGTTACACAGTTCAAAAGTGGTATGAGTTAAAAAAGAAGAAATAATGTGTGATATCTGTATGCATTGTGGTTTATGTTAAGATACTTTAATTATAGCGAGTTTGATAGCCCTGACGTACAAGGTAGTGGTCAGCTAATGGATAAGAACTTATTAGAAATGCTAGATGAGGTGAGAGATAAGTTTGACAAGCCCATACATATCAATAGTGGATTTAGAACACCTGCACACAACGAATCTGTTGGTGGTAAGAGTAATAGCAGTCACCTCAAGGGACTTGCGGTAGATATATCCTGCAAGAGAAGTAGCGATAGATTTGATTTAATTAATTGCCTTTTAGACGTTGGATTTAGCAGAATTGGAATAGCAAGCAGCTTTATACACGCTGATATAGATCCCGATAAGTCTATTGGTGTAATCTGGACGTACTAATGAAAAAGATATTTAAAGCTCTTACAGGCGGTTTGCTGAGAGATATCGGTAAAGTAATAGATAACCTCCACACAAGTGACGAAGAACGCTTAGAAGCCAAGAGAAGGCTTCAGGAGCTGCTTGAGCAGGCTGACAAGGAAGCGCAGGACCAAGTTACATCACGTTGGAAGTATGATATGCAATCGGACTCGTTCTTGTCAAAGAACATACGTCCTCTTGTACTTGTGTTTCTAACGGTTATGTTTACACTGTTGGCTTTTACGGATGGAAATATAGCAGGATTTAAAGTACAGGAACAATACGTTCCAATATTCCAGAGCTTGCTTATAACGGTTTACGGGGCTTATTTCGTGGGTAGAACTTGGGAAAAGAGTAAGAAGAGTGGCGAAGAAGATAGATAGTCTCTATAGTGGAGGTGGAAAAACAAAAAGACCAGGTGTGCATTCTAAAAATGCATCACCAGGCAAAAGAGGACACAAGAAAGCTTACAGAGGACAAGGGCGTTAATTCTTAAACGCAGTAGGGTAATTCTTAAACGCAGTGGGTATACACGAGCTTAAAAACTTCGAATAAGAAGAATTTGACTGTCAGTGGTGCAGTAAGCACTCTACAGGTTTTAAAAATATGGATAGACATTTCCTGAGGATGTTGGACGAAGCAAGGGATTTAGCCGAGCTAAAGTTCAAAGTACTTAAGGGATTTGTCTGTTACGGGTGCAGAGGTAGTATAAACGAACTTGAGCATTCATCACACTTGATCGGCAGAGCAGCCGTAATACAATGCAAACACACATACAAAAGATATCGGATAATAACAGCTCTTCTTGAGGCAGGTTTTACCCGTATAGGAATACACAACAATTATATCTACGTAGATAACGATGATATGAAGGCTGATTCCATATTTCCATTTGAAATAATACACGAAAGAAGTATAAAATAAAGGGGCTAATCCCCTTTAAAGGGATTATGCCCTATATTATATTATATATTATACTTTATTATTATATTATATATTATTATTATATTATATATTATATATACTATTACATACAAATAAATTGTATGTAATAATATTACATTAGGTATTTAAAAAAAGTTTTATATATTAGCACCATAAAACAAAAAGATATGGATGCAATACACGAAATAAACTTTTATAATAATTTTGACTTAATATCACAGACCCTAAAAGACCACGACCCTCAGGTCGTGCAATCACTGAATGAGATAGCCATATATGTGGCTAGCTTACACTTGGAATGCAGAGAGAATAATACGCTGATTAAAAGCCTCAAACAGGAGTGCCACGAAAGTGATATAAAAGTCGGTATGTTGTCTTTTAAGTGTGAGGAGTATGAAGAGATAAATTCTTGATATTATTTTGTAAATCAAAAATAATGTATATATTTGCAATATGACTACGCTAGTAAATAAGTTGGTTGCTATTCAGGGGAGACTGAAAGCACCGAAGAACCAAAGGAATAACTTTGGCAAGTATAACTACCGAAGCTGTGAAGACATCCTAGAGGCTGTCAAACCGCTTCTCGCAGAGCAAGGAATTGTTCTGACTGTATCAGATATTTTTGTAGGTGAAGGTGCAATCCCTCATATAGTAGCTACGGCTTCTATAACGGATGGTAAGGACACTGTATCTGTATCTGCACAGGCTGGGGTTGACCCAAACAGAAAGGGAATGGATATTGCCCAGTCGTTTGGATCTTCTTCTTCATACGCTCGCAAGTATGCGTTAAACGGTTTATTCTTAATTGATGACACCAAAGATGCTGATGCGACTAATACACACGGAAAGACAGCTACTGCTCAACCACAAAAGGTTGATACAAAGAAAGCTATTCTTAAACCGAATACCCCTGAGTTCGATAAAGTAAAGAACTATATGGATAATGGAGGTAACATAGAAAAGGTGCAGATGAAATACAATATTTCAGATGCAGCGAAAATTAAACTTGTAAATAAATAAATATGGCAGCATTAACTGAAATCTCAATCGATGTAAAGAAAATCGATAAAAGTAAACTAAATAAAG
>Ga0181411_1000154_pt1 | contig 23091 bp, 29 predicted proteins | sample 34SPOviralmetaG_FD_130114 | JGI IMG/M metagenome (GOLD analysis project Ga0181411, IMG submission 130114) | Marine viral communities from the oligotrophic San Pedro Time Series (SPOT) site, San Pedro Channel, CA, USA - 34 SPOT_SRF_2012-07-09 | ecosystem: Environmental > Aquatic > Marine > Strait...
GAACATGACGTTGTTCTTTGTGGTTATGATCGCCCCAGCCTTGCGGAGACCAATTATTTGGCGGATAGCCAGCATCATTTAAATCAGCATGCATATTAAATTTATTTGCAATTTCGTATAAATCTCTTCCAATACCAAGCATTACAGCTGCGCGCTTAAACGCATCAGATGCTTCACCTTTTTCTTTTTCAACATTTGATTCAGTACCGCAATCAGACTTAGTAACAGATTCTCCATCAGGAAAATTAACTGTAATAGAGCAAAATAATGTATTATCTATGACAGCAAAACTATTGCTCCAGTTCTCTGTGCCAACAGTATCATCAAGCCTATCTTGAACGTACCTAGCATCTACATAAGCCAACATGTGTGCTCTTTTATTTTGAGCATATTTTCTACCTATTCTAAACTTAACGCGATCACTAGGCGTTGCCGCCCTCAGCTGATCTTTAACTTCTTTATTTGTGGACATATTCCCTCCTATAATAATTTTAATTGACCATCAGCTTCTACAAGTAGGTTGTTCTGAGCTTTTAACAGCATCTGTTTTCGCCTACTCATGACACTCATACGATCAGTCAATTCGTCTATTGTTGATTGTAAATCATTTGCATTCCGAGCATACCAAAAGCCTGATTTCCCACTGGCCACTGGATGCCCCTTATCTCTTAATTTACCCATTATTTGACGAACTACAATATCAGAAATATCAAAAGTTCGCTGTATAATATATGATTTTATTGGCAAGTCTCTCGATGAGTTCCTTTGCAATAATCCACATACGCGATCCATATATTGCTTTACTTTTGTTGTTCGTTTTTTACTTGGTTCAAGCATTCTGCTTTACATAATCAGCCATAAACTGTTTCAATAATCCTGATCCACTAATTCCATTCTTTTTACATAAAGAAAGAAAGTTAGCCCTTAAATCAGGATCAAGGCCAATAATTTGCAGCCTGTACCCTGTAACTGGTTTATTTTCCATAGATACCCCTTAGTATTTCGTTTATTAAAATATAAAAAACAAATGATCCAACGCCCAGCAGCACTATTGATATTGCCAGTATAAAGATATTTGCTATTATTTCGTATATAATCATATTGCAACCTATAAAACATATAACAAATAAAACAAGTAAAATAATTGTTATATTATTTTTTAATATTTCTTGACATGTATATATAATATATGTTAGAATTGTTATAGGTTATGATATTAGTTAAAGAAAATAAGGAGAAAAAAATGTTTTCAGATTTAAAAAAGTTCAAAATTCCTAACTATGTTTTTGAAGCTGTTGATAAATGGCCAAATGAGCCATCAGTAAAACCAAAAATAAAAGGAGATAGTATTGTATATTTAAATTGTGATCCTGAGTATTTAAGCTTTGTAAAAGCAGAAAATGAGTGGGCTAAATCAGTTGGTGAGCCTGAGTCATCTTATTTCGTTTCTATGTGCTTAACATCAGCTCATATTTTTGGATTTGATAATATTGATAAATATGATGCTCAAAAATCTAAAGTTGTTGATTACGATTTAGATCAGAAATGGGTAAAAATAGCATTAGTTGAAAAATAAGGAGAAAAAAATGAAACATATTACAAAATTAGCTAAAAGAGAGTTAAAAAAATTAGACTCTAAAATTAAACAGGTTAAGCAAAGTGGTAAGGTTGCTTTTGCGTGCAGCGATTTTAACGCTTGGGGAGAATACGAAAAGATTGCAGATAAATTAAATTATCGCAGGCTTTGCATTAACCATGAATTGCTATCATTAACTCAAATTCAAGAGGAGAAATAGTGAAGTTAAAAAACGCGCCTACTTGCTCGGTCATAGAAAATAATGAAAGCATTAGATTTGATTCATTATCTAATCTTATTGATGATGTTAAAAATCAAATTTATATCTTTAAGGAAGATAAGTTGATTGAAGAGTCTAAAGAGAATTTAGAGTTAGTTAAGCGATCTAATGTTAGGTCGCATACATTGAAACAATATCAAAACGATTACAACGATATTAAAAAAGAATATAAAGAGCTTATAAATTATTTAAAGTATTTGAAAGGAGTTAAATAATGAACTGGGTAGATAAACTATTTGATACGTTAGGAGCGTTTTGCGCTATGTATTTGGTCGCTTTATGCGCTAGCCTAGTACTTATGGAGCTTATATTAATTTTGATCTAACATAAAGCCCTTTGGCGCGTAAAAATGGCGGAGGGATAATCCGTTTAAACGCGCCGCTGGGCTTATAGTTCCTCAGTAATTTTTAATCTAATATTATAAAGTTTGTGAGCTATTTGCTTCATGTTTAAAGAGCTTGAATCAAACCTTGCAAAGATCAATTCAGACTCAGCATTTGTTCCAGCAGAGCTATTGTCTACAGAAAAAGTAAACGGTAATAAATTGCCCATCGTTACATTCCAAACATCCATAATAAAGCTTCTATCTGTAGACGTATGTAAAGAGGATAAATTTATGTATTCTGCTGGAAGTAAATCAGTATCTTGAATATAGCTAAATGCTAGATCATAAGACGTTCTACCCATAAAAGAATCAGAAGCTGTAGTAGTAGTCAAAAATGGAGACTTAGATGTGCTGCTGGCATGCTTACCAAGATTTGTACTGAGTCCATATTTTTGACCACCTAACGATTTAAATATTTTATTTTGATCAAAGTTAATTGATCTTGCCAATGTCATATCAGGTGAATGAGGCATATCATAAAAAGCGCCCATTTGAATACATCCTATTTTTAAATCTGTAGTACCATCAAAAGTTCCATCGGTTTGACTTATGTTTTCTGTACCTGAAGTTCCTTCAAATTGAATACCCCAATATCTAAGATTAATATTTGTAAAAGTAAAAACAGTTGCTCCATCGGCTGCTGGAGCGACTATACCTGATTTTTGATCGCCGCCTTCATCTACGCCGTCTGCATTTACAATTTCCGTTATAGTAACAGAACCCCAGTTTACATCTGAAAGATCAGCATTAGCTCCATCAGCTGCTGTAATGTCGGTACTATTATTACCTGCAAATATTTTTACTTTGCAGTTTGCTGTATTCATATTATGATTTAATATGCTTATAAAATTAATTCTATGAGCTGCTGCTTGAAGATCAATTGTAATTAAAACATGCCCATCAGTATCGCCTGATGTATTAAAATCAACCTGATTTAAAGGCCTGTTATCAAACAATTCTGCTTCAGTTCCGTTTTGCAATCCAATAAAGCCGCTGCCTGTAGCAGTTACGTCAAATTCACCATTTTGAGCAACGCCTTTCGCAATATGTGAACTGATAACATCGCAATAAAATCTAGGATTTTTTATTTCTACATTAGCCATTTAGCCAACCTCCAAACATGTTATATTAATTGAACCTCTTGATCTTTGTAAATCAATAATCATATAGTATTGTGATCCGCTTTCATTCCATTCGTGACCAAAAGGCTTAACAGGCATATCACCTGCTGTTGATGAAAAATTTATAATATCTCCAGTTTCTAAATTGTAAGCAGCAGCTGGATTAACAGCTTTAAAAGAAATTACTTTCCTTACTTTACCCGATAAATTTAAATAGTAATTACTAAACCCATCATTTGGCGAACCTCCGCCAACATTAGCAGCGCCAGCTTTATTAATATTCATATCAAGTTTTACGCTTTTTTTATTTTCTTTTGTTTGTATGTTGTATGCTGATCTTACATTAGCTGTAGAGTCTTGACTGGATAAGGATTTTATATACCTAGAGTTTTTTGCTGGGTGACGTTTATATTCAACGTCATAAAAAGTAATTAAATCTTTCCAGCTTGTATTTTTTATTTTAATGTTTTGCATGTCTCTTAATGTAAAAGTATTACTTACATCGCTTGAAGAATAAGAATCTTTTACATACCAATAAGAAGCTGATCCATCCGCACGCCACTTAAACCAAAAACAAAATTCTTTTTGTAGTTGCTGTAAGATATCTTTTAAAGGTCTTGGCTCTAATTGCCAAAAAGTAATGTTCCAACCTGTTCTTGCAGAAGACAATCCTAATGAGTTGCTACTCGGTAATGACGAACCATCCGAAGAGGGTAACCAGTTATATATAGCAGAATCAGCAGCATCAAAGCCAGCATATCTGAATAGCATATCGCGATGAGCTTCAATTCCCTTGCCAGCTGTTCCACTGCCTCCAGTATAAGATTTATTTAATCCATTTGCGCCTGTGTAAAGCATTTTAACCTTGTTTAAACGCTCTATGTTTGCTGACATATTTGTGCTGTCAAATTCAAGTTTAGTTCTTACTAAATAATGAATATCGCTTACATAAGCATTGCCTTGAGTTGATCCTGTTTTACTATCTGTATTATTACCCACTTGCCAAGTATAGGATGCATTAATTTTAAAATCTTGTGTTGAAAAATTAGTATTTACTAAGTCTGCTGATGTAAATGTACCAGCGCTCGCTGAACCAGTTTGAGCTGCTCCAGTGTCTCCAAAAGATTGATGATAAAGAGTAGCTGAGTTTGTTGCTTGGCTAGTAATATTTGCAATTGTTAAACCTGATAAATCCCCCTGCATATTATTACCAGTAACACTTAACGTCATTGTTACGTTACTCGCCTCCGCTCTTATTGTTGCAAACCCAGTAATTAGAATTTTTAAATATAAAATTTTCCCATCAATACTAGGCATATTATAAAACCCATTAGCCGACTCAGTATAATCTTGATCGGGATTAAAAGGCTGATCAGGCTCTATTACTGGATGATTTGAGACTGTTGTTATATTTGAACCTGCTCTTGCTGATCCGAAAGGTGTATCAAAAGCATTATAGCCATTATTCCCTTCAGTAAAATTGTTACTGCCTCCAAGTTCTGTTGGTTTAAATCTAAAAGCCCTAAATAGCGTTAAAGGAGCCTTAATAACATTCCCCCCTTGATAACTAGCTGTGTTATTCATATAGGTATTCCCACTACTATTTAAAAGAGGAATAAAAGAATCAATATTTGGCTCATAAAAATGAGGCGTAACACTGTTAGCGGTGTTTTCTGTATTACTACCATCATTCTCAGCCGCTAAGCAGAAAAATTCATTTGCATCGTAAGTATGCACAGGAATCGGGTATAAATTAGTATCTTGACCACTTAAATTTGCATGACATAACGATTCTCCATTTTGATAACTAACATTTGCATTAAAATCGCCATAGGCTACAGGGAAATAAGATGGAATACCTAATTGATTATTAGATAAAACAGTTCTTTGATTTGGAATCTCGATAAAATCCCACGGCCGCTGCTCTACAATCGATAATGTAATTTTATCATTATCATGTGAAATATCAACAAAACGACCTTCAAATAATTGCAAGCAATCCGCAATTGCTGCTGATCCATTTAATTGAGAATAAATTTTTACTGATCTATTTATGTATGCCTTTGATCCATATAAAAGCTCTTCAGAAAAGTTTACACCCTTATAATTAAAATTAATAATAGTCAATGATATTTGAGATGTGCTTGCCTTAGATTCAAAAACATTAACATTTGTTCTGATCTTAGGTTCATTTGATATGACTCCATGATAAAAAACATCTTCAACAACAGTATCATTTAAAGAAATAGCTGTATAATCATTTGCGCCTTCATTATCATAATAAAGCCTAACTATCCAATTCTCTTGAATATTGCCTGATTTGGAAGCAGAAGCGTAATTAGTTGGTAAAGCTAAGCTCATGCAAGTTCCATCTGCTGAGCGCGTGCTATGGCTGGTAAAATTGAATCTATAATACTTTCATCAACTAGCGGAGCTGAAACATTAATTGTAATGCCTCCGCCGCCTTCCGCACCTGCTATATTAGGGCTTTCAAGAGGTGTTATACTTACTTGCTCTGCCTTGTTATTTTCTCCAGTCATAAACATAGTAGGTTTATCTACTACACCACTATAACCAGTTTCTGCGTTTTTAAACTCTCCAATGCTTTTACTTATTTGATGAACATTTGCAATACCTTTTGCATAAATAGCAGCTGCGGCTGCTATATTTAAAGGATATGGCTGAACTGTCTTTAAAGCTGTATTTGCAGCTGCTAAGGTGTCAATGGTAGCAGAGACTTGAGCTAATCTTGCAGATGCTTTTTGACCGCCTGCAAATTCTCCTAAAAATGCACCAAAGCCTGAAGCAAGTTGAGAATAAACACCCATCATATTATTATGATGTTTTAATGCAATAGCCTCTTTTGAATCAGCAACAAATTTTTCTAATGCTATTAACTCATCACCTTGACCGCTAAGCATTTCTTTTAATTTTGTGTGCTGTGCATCTAACGCTGATTCTTCTTCTGAGCGAGATAATGTAGTTATGCTTTGCTTTTGACTTAAATACTGCTGATAAATAGCTAATTCAGCTTGATTAAAATCATCTGCAAAAGTTACTGCTTTTTCTGATTGTAATATTTCAGCTCTTTTTTTGTCATAAAACTCTACAACCTCATTAACATCTTTGCCTTGTTTTTCATAAATCTCTGTTAGTTTATTAGTTTGATCTATTAAGGCATCTAATTGATCTTGAGTGCCTTCTTGAAATAAAGTTTTTCTTTCTTTTTGATATGATTTATAAGTTGCCTGCTCTGATTTTGTAAGCTCTACTTCTTTATCTTTTACTTCTTTTAGCTTTAAATAACCTTTTTCAACCATAGCGTTAATAGTATCTTGTAAGGCAATCCTATTTTTTTCAACAGCCATGTTTTGACTTGATGCCATTGCTATTACTTGTAAGCCAAGTGCATATTTTTCTGCTCCCTTAGCTCCTTGTTCGTATTTTTCTGCTAATTCTGCTTGCTTAGATGCGTAATCATCTTTAAATGCTTTCATAGTTGATTCTTCAAGACTATCTATAGCTTTTTTAGCATCAACCGCTTCTTCTTCCATTATGCCAAAAGCATCAGATACTTCAAGAATTTTACCTATAGCAAGTCCAGCACCAACTATTAATGCTCCCCAGCCTGTCCTTGCTAAAGCGAGTTGAAAATTTATTGTTCTTGTTTTTGCTAATAGTACAGCAGCGTTATAACCTCCAATCGCAATAGATAGACCACCTACAGCAGATGCAAACTTATTAATTTTTTGCTCATCAATGTTGTTTATAAAATCAGTAAAACCCTCAACTAAATCAGTTAATGGCTCATTAACAAAGCTAAATAGAGTTATGCCAAGCCCTTCCATTGCGCTATTTAATAATGTAACCTTGCCTTCAAAATTAGCTAATTGTATTTCTGCCATATCTTGAGCAGCTCCTGCTGCATTATCAAGCTCTGTTTTTAAATCCGCAACTGTTTGAGTATTGTTTAATAAAACATCAAATGCAGAAATTGCTCTTTTATCAACTAATTCAAGCATTGCAGTAAGATCGACTCCGCCATCTTTTAATTTTTTTAATGCAGGCAATAACTCATCTGCGCTAGTTACTGATCCACCTAACGCTTTTGATAAATCTGAGTTACCATCTGCTAATTTTAAAAATACAGTTCTTAAAGCTGTTCCTGCCATTGAACCGCTTATACCAGCATTTGCTAATCCGCCTAATATGGCTGTTGTTCCTTCAACGCTAAAACCAACTGACTTAGCAACAGGCGCAACGTAGGTCATAGAATTAGTAAATTTTTCCATATCTAAAGCAGAAGATGAAAATGATTGCGCCATAGTGTCTGTTACTCTTGACATCTGCCCAACATCTAAACCAAATGCTCTAAGTGTTTGTCCTGCAATAGCAGCTGCTGTAGATAATTCTGATCCAGTAGCTGAAGCTAAAGCCAAAGTATCTTTTGTTACACCTGTTATTTGACTGCTTGAAAAACCAAGTTTTGCAAATTCTACTTGTAACTCTGCTACTTGGGATGCAGTAAACACAGTTGTGCTACCTAATTGCTTTGCATTTTCCTGCAATGCTTTTAATTCTGATCCAGTAGCTCCACTAATTGCAGCTACATTTGACATTGTTTTTTCAAAGGTACTTCCAACTCTAACAACAGCTGAAATAGCTCTTGATGCACCATATAAGGCAACAGTAGTGAGTCCAAGCTTAGCAATCATTCCGCCCATTGCACCGCTAGCCCCTTTTGTACTGCCCTCTAAGCCTCTTGTTCTACGTTCTAAATCTTTGTATTGGCCTTTAAGCTTTTGTATGCCTTTGGCCTGAAATTCAATGGTTTGTTTTAGTTTTTCTGCCACGCTTCTTTACCTCACGATTTTGATGCGTATTTATAACGCCCTTAATAATAGAATATTTTTGCACCCATAGCTTAGGAGTTGATCCATAACCGCCCTGATATGGAGGTGTCCCTGTATCTTGCGAATATGAATATCGTTGCAAATCACGCTGAAATTTAGTATAAAGGAAGTTATTGATGTTGCAAAAAAATGGAATTTGGGCAAAAGTATCTAAAATTGCGCCTGATTCAGTATTGTTTTTGTAATCTAAGGCTTCATCATATACTTGTAAAAGGTAGGCTTCTAAATCATTATAATCTTTAAATGAGACATTTACTTGCCCCTGCAATACTGATTTAGTTGTATATGGATAGTTGTCAAATATCGACTTATTATCGGGTATTCCAAGCAGGGATATCGCTACGTTAATCCCTAATAATAAGCCATCTACTTTCCCAAGACCTGAGCATCTTGAATAGCAAGCATTAAATCATCTTTTTCTTCAAGTGTCATTTCTTTAATAGTTCTATCAACAACAATTCCATTTTGCTCTTTATAATCTTTAAAATCACCACCGCCTAAGCCGTAACGAATCCATTGAGATCGAGCCTTTGAAGAGTTTTTAATAGTTTTTACTGATCCCTCAGCAAAAATAACTTCAGGAATATCTGTACATTCGTCTATTTGGTCAATAGACATTTCTTTTATAAGAACTTTACGCCCTGAATTGAGCTTTTTTTCTACCATAATATTACCCTCCTATAGTAAAGTATTAAGTCATTTTAATTACGCAAAGATTAGCAGCTCCATCTGCTCCGCTTGTACCCTTAAATGGTATTTCAACGAACATGCCATCTGAAGAGTAATCAACATTGTGACCTTGTAGCCTTGCAGCTGGTATGCTAAAACTAAAGTTTGCATCATCTTCAAATACTAAAGCTTGCAAAGTTCCAGCAATCCAAGTATCAAGCTTATCAGCCATAGCACCATTATATTTAACTGTCATTGTTCCAGTTAAAGATATTTCGCCACCTCTAACATAGCCATCAGTTTCTCCAGCTGCACCTTGAAAACCAACCCTAGTTGCAGGATTTGAAATAGTAATTTCAAAAGATTGTAAAGTGCAAGCCGTTCCACCTATAGTTAAAGTAGCTAAATCATAAATTGATTTTTTATAAGTCGAAGTCGTAGATGCTCCAGTAAGGCCACTATTTTCAATTACAGGCTTGTAACCTGACATAAATTGCCCTGAAGCTCTTAATCTTCCTGCATCTGTTCCACTATCCATTGACAAGGTAAGCTCTTGCAATACAGCAGAATGCATTCTTTTATCTTCATCTTCTAATCCAGCTGGAGCAGTAGGCGCGACTAATAAAACAACCGCTGTCATGTCTGTATCTCCAGCAACGCCATGAGATAAATCCTCAAAGCCTGCATTAGCTGGGATTGTTAAAGCTGTTGTAACTGTGTCTCCTTGATAAATTAATGATAGTAAATTTTGTATTGCTACTTCATTTTCTACTAAATAATCAAAGTCAAAAGTCCATGAACCTGATCCATAATGTTGGATTAAATCCTCTGACTGATAAACTCTTCTTGAGCCTCTTGTAACTTCCGATGTAGTGAAACCACCTGAATAGTCAAAATCTCCAACAGAATCAACACGATAAAACATATTTGTTCCACTTGCCATGCAATTTGTTGTTGTTGCTGTCCCAACAGCTACCACGCTTTGATCTTGCTTTGCTATTACTAGCTCATACTGCTTACCGCTATAATTTTGTGCCATATCTTAAACCTCTTTTATTAGTTTATTGCTTACTAAATAATCTAAAAACTCATCAGCTACGTTATTTAACTCAACTGACTCCCCCTTAAAAAGTTTTTCGATTTGCTTATTACTTAAATGCGGATTAGGATTAGATATCATATCTTTAAAACCTTTTTCCGCTTTATAATTCTTAACTGCTTTAATTTTTTTGCTCATATTAGCTCCTAATTTATTTAATCTGCTCTTGTAATTCTACATGAAAATGAAAATCTTGCTAAATGGAGGTTATCAATTTCTTCTTCCCCCTCTATAAAATCGTCAAAAGTAACATCGCCAACTTGACCATCATACCATGCAAAATCGCCTGAAGTTATGTGTTTATTATTAAAAAGTAGTTGATAAAGTCTTTCAGAATCACTATAAAGCTGTTCATAAAACTTCTCATCTCTATCTTCTCCTATCGCATAAATAACAACTTCAACATTATAAACTTTACGCCACTCACTAGCATGCAGAGCATCTGTTTCCGAGCTTGATCCCCATAAGCGAATAGAAAAAGAACCTTGATCTTGATATGCTGGCGCAATATATACGCTGCAAGCTCTATCAGTGGTAATAATAGACCTAAGTTTTGATAAAACATTATCATAAAATATATTGCTATAGCTTGTATCTTTTACTAAAGCCATTAAAACCTGATCTTTCTACTGCCTGTTCTTAAAAAACCACCTTTAAAACGATTATACGGAACATGAGAAGCACCTCTTGACATAATAATATTGCCAGTCTTACCTGATCTAATATCCTCGCCAATTCCATGCACTTCTATTTCCCACTCATCGTTTATAGCTGCTGTGGATGAATCTGTTCCACCTGCAAAACGTATTTCAAGACCTCCAGCACATTGTTGAAAATCTCCGTTTATTGTTTCACCATCTACAACTAAAGCAGCTTTTAAATCAGAGCTTGATTTCTCATACACTGAATATTTTCCTGAGCCTATAGCTCCAGCTGTCGTAATTACAACTTTTAACAGATCGTAAGTGCCTTGATATACACCGCGAGTCTGAACAGGTCTAACCTTACCTGATGTATAGACAACATCTCGAATAAAACCATAAGCACTATCTCCAGTAACTTGATGAGGAAGCTTAATATCTCCAGTCCTTAAACCTGTAATATATTCTGTAGCCTCTTCCATAAAAGCATCAGCAACCTCACTTGCTGGATCGTCTCCCTTTAAAAGCTGCGAAATAGCGATTAAAGCTGTGATCCTTTTAATTATGTACGGATAGCTGCCTTCGCGATCTTTTGCGATTTCTGCTGCAAGTCTGCTATCTAATAACGATTCTAAATGCCGACTGGCATTTTCTCTGTATCTCTGTGTTAATGTAGCGAAATCCTCGCCAGCCTCCATAATAATATCATTTGGGCTAGCAGCGCTATTATAATAATATACAGCATCTAATGACGATTCATAAAACCATTGATCATTAGAACTAACTGCTCCGCTATTTGCCTGCGCTGAGCCTAAGTCTTTTCCATTCGCGAACAATTGCGTTATTAAACCAGTGTTATCTGCTCTATATAAATTTGAGCTATGAACTACCCAGCCAAAAATCCTAGTCTTTGTATCTGCGGATTTTACCTGTGGATAGACATCGAATAAATCCCTCTCTGAACAATATGCTATGCTAGAGGTAATTGCCATTTATTTTTTCCTCCAAAGAGATAAAGCTTTAAAACTAAATTTTGACTGGATCACAGCCTTTGCAATATCAAGCGCCTCTTTCATGACTTCTTTTTTCTCTGCTGCTGTGACTTTTTTATCTTTATTGACACGCTCTAAGCAAGCAATAAGCTCCTGAATCTGTATAAAAATATTTCTGTTTGCACTGGTAATTGCTGCTGCATAGCCAGCTAATATTATTCCAACTAAATAAAAAAAGTTACTCCAACTAAAATAATCTGCAAAATACTCAACCATATTTAACCTCCTATGTATGCTACTAATCCAATAAAAATACTAAGTATAGAGCCAATAAAAACGCCCATGCCTTTCATAAAAGCTTGATCTGTTTCTACTCTGTTTAAACGCTCCATGTTATACTTTAAACTACTATCAATGCTTTTAAGTTGCATTTCAATATTTTCTAATTTTGTTGTATGTGTTGCCAATACTTCTTTCACTACGCTTTTAAATTCCTGATCCATTACAGCGATAAAGCCCTTCTAAACCAACCATAATAGTACTTTTCGTATTTATCAGGGCGCTTTAATGTTATTTGTGCGTAATGAAGCACTCTAAATGCCCTAAAACGCTCACTTTCTAAATTTTGTACAGCTTTTAACGTCTGATTGCCTATGCGCCCATCTACAGCTATTTTAGAGCCTTTGCTGTTTTTATGGTTTGCTGCTGCTTGTAAAATTTTTGTAGCTCTTGAAATTCCCTGATTTACTACGCTATCAAAAAACGCTTCCTGTAAATGCTCAGGCAGCCTATCAGACTTTGATGGTATATAATAATGTTTGCGGTAGATTTCAATAGCTTGCCTCTTGGTAAGGCTTTTGATCTCATCAGGTGAAAGGCCTGTGCCTTTTTCACTGATGCCATACTTTGTCGTACCGCCAGTATCAACAATGATCTTTTCTCCGCCTTCGCGCTCAATTAATGGTTCTATAAAATCATCAAATTTGTTCATGCGAAACTCGCGTTTAGTTCTGCTTTAAATTTATCATGCAAATAGCATGCGCTTAAAATCACTTCAAAATTAGTTTCATCCACTTTCATCATAGGGTATCTAAGTCTTGCAATACTCATCCAGTGTTTGATCCTTTCTTTTTTGTTTTCAGGGTATAGCCCAAAATAATCCATCCAAGTTTTAGAATTAATAATATCAATCTGCCACCCATAGGCTAAAGCAAGACCATACCAAAACCCGACATCAAATCTATTTGTATTATCTAATATAACGCATTCAGCATCTACATACTTATAATCATTTAATATAGCTAAAATAGTTCCTTCTTCTATCGGAAATATGGAATGCCTGTTTTGATGTAGTATTGAAATGTAATTTTTAGGATCAACAGCAATAAACATTATAATTTAGTTGCAACGCCATTTACAAGCGTATGCACTCCTACTTTAATTTTTCCAGTAGTGTCACTATAATGCTTTTTACATTCGCTGTCATAAGTAGTTTGAGCGGTAATCCAAGAATTAGTTCTTTTAATTACCGCTCCCTCACTTGTAACAACAAAAGCTTTGTTCTGAGCATCAAAAGAAACAACTTCGCTATCACTAAACTTGTAAGTAATATTCTCTTTTGTTCTTGGCTTAAAGATATAAATCTTTTTGCCTTTTGATGATCTCCTAACTAGCATTATTCCTCTTCTTCTAAGAAAGCCTTTTCTGCAATTTTACCATAATGCTCAGCAAGAATAGAAAGATCACTTAATTCTGCGTTCAGCCTTACAATATTCATATTTAAGTTGTTTAAACGCTCTAACGCAGAAACTTCATCAGGTTTAAGATCATCAATAGATTTTGTGATCTCTTCCCCTTTTTCGCTTCTCCAAGTATATGAACGCTTTTGTTCTTCTTCTTGCACTTTTTTATCTTGACTCATATTCCCTCCATAGGATTGTTATTATTATAATTTCTTTAAATCAGCAACCAGCTCTTCAAGATCAGCAACTTCATCATCAATGCGCTTAGCCTCGTTTGCTTTTTGAGTTTTTAAACTTGAAACTTGCGATTCAAGCTCAGAAACGCTCATAGATTGAACGCGATCAGCCATAGCTTCGCCAGTTGCAGAATCAAATACTTTTGATACTACTTGCAATTCTTCATGGCTTTGCTCAGCAGCAGCAGCTCTAACAATAGCCCCTGACTCATCTGTGATTTCTTTAACTGCTTTCTGATCTACTACTTTTACTTTTTTTACAGCAACCTTTGATTTCCCTTTAAGGGCTTTATAGTTTTTCATTATTTGTCCTCTAATTGTCTTTTGAGTTGTTTTACTTCGGCAGATAACTCTTGAACTGCTTTAATTAATGGTGTAATTAATTCTGTCTCACCAAGTTCTTGCATACCATCTCTGTTTTCTTTCCAAACTGGAAATTCAGAATGACCAGCATTATCCATTGCTTCTTTAACTTCTTGAGCGATAAATCCATAATGTTTTCTATCGGGATTTTTACGCTCTGTAGTATTGGCATTGTATTGCTCAAACTCTTGAGGATACTCACTTGGTGCTTTCTTTTTAAATGTTACTGGTCTTAAATCATTAATAAAATCAAGACCTAATGCAGAATCTTCTATATCTTTTTTAATTCTTTTATCAGAAGAGTGTGTCCAAGTAGCATTTTCTCCGAAATCATTAGTAATAAAATCTGAATCAACGCCTATTCTAATTGTTTCTGTTCCACCACCAGCTAAAGCATCAATACCAGCTTTTAATACTATTTCATCGGCTACATCTACGGCTGATGCTGTAGCATAATATCCAAAATAAGTATTTCCTGCTCCAGTCGTTATATCTTTTCCAGCATAAGTACCAAGAGCAGTATTGTAACCCGCAGTAGTAAGGTCTTCTAAAGTTTGATTTCCAATAGCAATATTTGCTGTCGCTGCATCATAAATTTTTGATAATGCATATCTACCAATGGCAGTATTACTATTTCCAGTTAATGCATTACTCGTACCTCCGCCTAGAGCATAAGAACCTATAGCGGTTGAACCATCTGAAGTTGTTATACTGTGACCAGCCTTATAGCCTAAAGCAGTGTTGTCACTAGTTGTGGTTTGAGATTTCAATGCTTCGTAGCCCATTGCAGTATTACCAGCTCCACTCGTAAGAGCAGTAAGGGCTTGATATCCGATTGCTATTGTTCCATTTATTCCAGTTGTAGTTCCACTTGCTCCTTCAAGAGCTTCTTTACCAATAGCCACACAATTTTGAACTGCTTGACCTGATGGAACATTTGCCATTGATTGATAGCCGATTGCGACATTGTCTAAAGCAGTAGTTGCACTAACTAACGCATAAGTTCCTATGCCTATATTTTTACCGCCAGTTGTGGTTTCTCTACCCGAATCCATACCAACATAAACATTATTAGATGCGGATGTTGATTCGTAACCAGCCCTATATCCAATTCCAATATTGCTTCCACCATCTACCAAGTCTTGCAATGCTCCATATCCTAAAGCAACATTTGAGCTACCAGTTGTTAGTGCACTTAAACTTGAATACCCCACAGCAGTATTTGATGAAGCTCCATTCATTGCACCATCTAATGTAAAGTTTCCAATTCCAACATTATAAGTAGGGGCAGAAGTTGTCCATCCACCAGCGCCTGAGTTTGCTCCTAAAAATGTGTTATGATAACCAGCTACAGCATTTGAATCGTACATTGCATTAGTACCAATAGCAGTATTATAATCGCCAGTAACATGTTCTTGACCAGCGTTATACCCAATCCATAAACAATTTGATGCAGTAGTTTGAGCCTTTCCAGCCTGATATCCGATTGCTGTATTTGAAGTACCTGAAGTAAGGGCAGTAAGAGCAGAATGACCAACTGCAACTGTATTGCTTGTAGTTGTTAAAGTATCTAAAGCGTAAGTACCAATCGCTACATTATTATTTCCAGTAGTTATATCATTAAGAGCGTTTGATCCTACTCCTACATTTTGATAGCCATTTGTAATACTAGTTCCAGCTACATTTCCCACCATTACATTGTTGATAGCTGATAACGCTGAATACATACTTTGATAGCCAATACTAACATTATTATATGTATTCCCAGTTGTAGAGCTTGAGCCGTTCATTGCACTATTACCAATCGCTACATTATTTACTATTGCCACACCAGCTGGAATAGATGCCATAGCCCCAGTACCGATTGCTGTATTTCTACTTGCGACAGTAACGGCAGTTAAAGCATTTTGACCTATCGCTGTATTTTGACTTCCAGTTGTTATTTCTTTTAATGATGTTGAGCCTATTGCGGTATTTACACCCGAAGTATTATTATGTAAAGATTGGTATCCGACCGCTGTATTATCGGAGCCCGTGGTGACTCCTTCAAGTGCATTAAATCCTAATCCAGTATTGTGACTGTTATTATTACCGCTTACCCCTTTACCACTATAATATCCGATGTAAACATTTCCTCCGCCAGTAGCATTATATCTACCAGCTTGTGTACCAATGCCAATATTAGATTCTCCACTTGTCTGACTTTGTAAAGTATATGCACCTATAGCAATAGTTTGATTAGCAGTATTATTATATCCAGCCTCTCTACCAATTAAGACTGCTTGTCCTCCAGTATTACTATATCCAGCTTTATACCCCAATCCAACACTTCCATCTGATGTCGTGACGGAATATAAACTTTCATAACCCATTGCCACATTATTAGCACCAGTTGTGACTAATTTTAATGCCCTATACCCAACTGCCGAATTAAAAGAACCAGTTGCAACCTTTAACGCTTGAGAACCTATAGCAGTATTATAACTTGATGTACTTACAGTCAATAACGCTTGATAACCTAAAGCTGTATTGTGACCGCCACTCGTAACTGCTTTACCAGCTTCATAGCCTACAAAAGTTCCGCCTTCTGCTCCAGCGTGATTAACTGCTAAACCAGCATTATGCCCAATCGCAACCATATTATTTGTAGTTGTTAAATTACTTAATGTACTTGTGCCGATAGCGACATTTTGACCGCCAGAAGTAAGAGAAAAAAGAGATGAAGAACCTATTGCAGTATTTCTATCTGCATTATTATTATTAAGACTTTTTAATGCTCTAAAACCTAACGCAGTATTATCTGATGGATTAGATGAACCGCAATCAAGCATTGTTTCATAACCAACCATAGTATTTCTAAAAGCATTAACATCATTTAAACCCATCATTGACTTATAACCAATAGCCATGTTCCCACTGCCATTACTTGCAGTACCATCGTGTCCATTAGTCGTATCATTTGTCTTGTAAGCATCTTTACCGATTGCAACAACATTATAATCTGTAGTAAGTGCGTAACCAGCATTCGCTCCAAGAACTACATTGTTTTGACCTGATGTAATAGAATCAAGTGAGTGTTTACCTACTGCAACATTTAATTGAGCAGTCGTTACCGCATTCATTGAAAAAGCACCTACTCCAACATTTCCATCATTACTACTACCTGATGCACCTACTCCAGCCTGAGAACCTAAGTAAGTATTGTTTTTACCAGTTACATTATGATATCCAGCACCATCGCCTACATAAGTGCTATAAGTAGCACCACTTGCAACTTGAAATCTTGCAGAATCTTTACCTACTGCGACTGTAGAAGATGCTGTAATTTCAGCTCCTAAAGCATTTAAACCGATTGCCACATTAGAACTTCCAGTTGTCAAAGCATCTCCAGCATTTGTACCTACTACAGTGTTATTATCACCAGTTGTGATTGCAGTTAATGCTTGATGCCCTATTGCTACTGAATTTGCAGATGTATTATTACTAGCAGTACCACTTGATTTCATTGCCTCATAACCCATTGCAACATTGTTTCCACCGCCACCAATGTATCTACCAGTAGAACTACCCATGTATGTATTATAAGATTGATTGGCACTATGACCAGCATTATTACCAACGTATGTATTGTGGCTATTGCCAGTTATTGAATAACCACTATCTGAACCCACGAGTGTGTTATATCTACCGCCAGTAATACTGTAACCCGATTGATATCCAACTGCAACTGTATTGTCGCCAGTAAAAGAACCTTGCAACGATAAATAACCCATTGCTACAGAATCGTGTCCAGTGCTTGTTCCAAGCATACTACCATAACCTACAGCAGTATTATTACTATGAGATTCACCACTAGCTCCTCTCATAGTTGCATAACCTACAGCAACATTATTGCTTCCAGTAACATTATAAAAATCAGCTCTGTAACCAAGCGATGTGTTTAAATCACCAGTTGTAACATTTGCACCAGCATCTTCTCCAAAAAAAGCATTAAAAGTTCCACCACTTGCTAAATCTAATCCAGCACCTTTACCAAATACTGTATTTGAAGTACCACCATCATTATTACTAAGACTAATGCGAGAGTTTCCATCTACTATAAACCTCATAGTACCACCTACATAAAGACGAGCATCTGTGTTAGTACTTGCCCTTATTGCCCAATTTCCACTAGCATCTAAAAATCCTACATTACTAGTATCAGCGTAAACAAAACCATCAGTATTACCACCACTATCTTTAAGTACAATTCCTGAATTAGAAGCACTACCTTTAATTATTAAAGAATCACTATAACCGCCACCATTAATTTCGAGCTTTGCACTAGCCGAGGCTGTTCCGATGCCAACGCGCCCTGATGAATCAATTCTCATTGCCTCGGTATCAGTGCCACCAGTTCTGTAATTAAATTTTACACCACTAGTATTGTTATCAGTGTGTACATTTGAAATAGCATTATAAGTGAAACTACTTCCAGTTGTGTTAAATCCAAAGTGACCACTAGTACCACTATAAATAGAAAAATTACTTAAATTAGAAGTTAGTAGTTGTGATGAAGTGCTTGATTGATGTTTTATATATACTTCTCTGCCACCACTTGAAGCACTTTTAAAAGTTGTGCCATTTGCACTTCTAATATAATTGCTTAATCCACCAATTAAATTTAAATCTCCATAACCAGTTGCATATATTTCAGCAGATGTTGTAGCAGTTAATTTTAATTTGTGACTAGTATCACTAGTATTTAATGGCAATAAAATATTACCAGCTACATGGAGCTTTTCTGTGGGTGAGGCTGTTGATATGCCGATCAGTCCTGCATTAGTAATACGTATTGCTTCTGTTGAGTTTGTTCTAATACTTAATGGATGATTTGAATATGTACCAATAGCACCAACAGTATCGCCACCCCTAATACTTACTTTTAAATTACTATCTGTATCTAAAACATCTATGTATGTGTTAGAACCAGTAATTTGTAATGTACCCTCAACAATTTCATCATAAGCAAAACTACCAGCACCTTCAACTTTGAAATCGCCCTCAACTACAAGATCACCTTTTACAGTGCCGCCTGCGCTTAAATTTGCCGCTAATTGTTGTCCTTGTACGCCTATAAGCATATTATATCTCCACTATACGAACAGCGCCAGCTGCTCCTTTTCCTAAATGATTAAATACAACTGTTGATCCTAATCCGCGAGGAACTGCAATAAAAACCAGCGTACTAGCTGGTAAGATCATATCATTGCCAACTGTTACATCTGTTGCAGCAGTAGCAAAATTAAAATATAATTCAACAGCGCTATAAACTCCTATTTGAGCCGCATTTTCATCTAAACTAAAATGAATTGTATCGGTGTTTGAAGTTCCTCCGTGGGTAGCAACAGTGGCTACTGACCAACCGCCTCCAACGCTTAAATTAGCTGCTTCCTGTACCGATCTTTTATGTAGGTCTGCCATACTATCTCCTAACCGAAATATGCAACGATTTTACCGCTGCTTAGTGTGAAATTAGACCACCTGCCGTATATCCAATCACCTTGTTTAAACGTATCAGAAAAAGCATCTCCATTATATTCTGATGCTGTTCCAGTTCTACCAAAGTAGATATTACTTTCAGGCGTTAAGGTAGCAAAAACTGCATCTGCTACGGCCATGATTGCTATAATTTTTTTTCCTGTGGGAGCTGATACTGCTGTTGTTCCGCTTTCATAAACGCTTCCAGCTTGCCCTAGTTGAACATTTAGAGCTTCATTTGTACCAAATTGATTGATTGCCATTTTATCACCTTATTTTATGGTTGCCATTAAAGCACTTGGCTGTGCATGAACAGGCCTTTTATTGAAATATGCTACTTACTATAAGGCATTACTTCTTTTTAGCTTTACTGGCTTTCTTAGGTTTGCTTTTTGCTTTTGATTCTACTGCGCCATTGTTTAATAAAACGCTCATTGCGTATGATCCGCATGGGCTTTTTTCATCAAGTTCAATAACGCCGTCTTTATTTGGGAATGTTAATTTTTTCATAAGAATAAATTAAGGGCTGACTTTTTTAAAAGCCAGCCCTTTTTGGATAGAGTTGTTATTAGCTAGCGTTAGTAAACTTGTAACCTCTGATATTATCAGAATCATCAAGCTTTTTTACGCCCCATAGCGTGTGAGCTACGACTTTTGATCCTAAAACATCAATATCGTACTGCTCTTTTATATCTATGGATTGCTGCACTGCTATAGCGCATGCTGATTTGTGGAAAATTACACCACTTACAGCAGTTCCAGCTGTAGCTAAACTGTTGCTCATGAATACTGGCATACCCATTAAAACACCAACTTGACCGCTCAATAGAGGGCTATTATCAGCGTTAAAGCCAGCAATATCAGCGCGCATAAAATTTGCGCCAAAAGTGCCAGCTGGATTAAGCATATCAGCATAAAGAGTTGGATTAACAACAAAGTAAACTTCTCCTGAAGTATAATCAATGTCATTCTCACCCATGTTAGCAAGAGCAGCTTCAAACTCAGCAGCTGTGATCTGATCATCTGTTGTTAAGGTTGCCCCTTGATTTACAGTAATCAATTCAGCAGCAATAGATGCATCAACTTGCTTAGCTAGAGCATAAGCCATAGCCTTACTATAAGAGTTGATAAGATCATAATTACTTTGAACTTGCAAAACATCTGTAAAGAGCTTTGCAGCATAGTAATGCTGATTTACTGTGAGCTGAGTATTCGTTTCTGCTGGTGCAACATAACTAACCTGCGCGCCATCTACTAAAGATGCGGCAGTCATTTTAGCGATTTCAGGCACGTGAATGATTTTACCTTGCCCCTGAACCAGTGAAGAATAATCTTCAATAAGATTTTTGAAAATTAATCTTTCTTCAAAATACTTATAGATTATATCCGACCAAAGTTCAGGAATAAAATCCTGTGTTACGCCTGTGTCAAAAATAGTTCCTGATGGTGTAGCCATTTTTTAAATTCCTTGTTTTTACCTTCGAGAATTTTTTGCGTACTTTTGCAATACAGCTGCGTAATTATCCCTTTGGTACTTAGTATCTTTTTTCATATAGTCATTCATATTTGAATCGACCACTGATCTACCTTGTACGGCCTCAGGAGGATTTACAGGCTGCGCTGCACTTTTACTTAAAAAATGCTGAAGTTGTTCAATGTTCATATTTTCATAATACATTCTATCATCCTCAGGAATTTGCTCAAGTAACTTAGCCTTCTGACTATCCTCAGCCTGTTTAAACGCTCCAAGCTCTTTTTCAAGGGCTTTTAATCTGCTTGATTGTTCTTGCAGCAACTCATCTTTTTTACCTTCGGCGATCATTTTAGCTTGTCGATCTTCCTCAGATTTTAATTCCAGTTGCTCCATTTTTGACTCAAGCTCTTGTTTTCTTCCACGCTGAGATTTACTATTCTTAACTTCCTGATGATATAATGTCTTGTAATCTACATTGCTATCTGCTTCTGTAGTTTGAGCGGCCTGCTCTACATTTGTACTTGTATCTTCACTCATCTGAGTAATTCCTTTATTTTAATTATTCAAATATACCCTTAAAATTATTTTTAAGGACAGTTTTATTTTATATGTTGCATTTGTTATAATTATTATATTATACTCTACGCTAATTAAGAAAGGTGTAATTATGGAATCAACTCAATGTTTAAGTTGTAAGCACTATCTAGGTGTTTTTAAAAATGGCATGCATTGTAATGCATTTCCCTCAGAATCAGGAAAAACAATTCCAAGCGAAATTTTTACAGGGCTATTTGATCATCGCCTCAAGCATCCTGATGATAATGGTGTTTTTTGGGAAAAAGACGAAAATTTTATTAATGATTTTGGAGATGAAGATATAATTACGGATATGTCTGACCAACCTCCTCAATAGTGGCGATAAAAGCTTTTTTTATAGACTCAGGAACATAAAAACCTAAGTCTAATGCTGTTCCAGTTTCCGCCCACAATTCAGCGTGATTATGGCCAGCATATTCACTTACTAAATACCAATCATTTCGAGTAACTCCGTTTTGTTTTAATTTAGTGCCAAACAATCCTCCTGCTGTCTCGTCGTGAAAGCCAGTCAAAGGTTCTTTCCCTAATTGATAATCTATTTGATGCCAAGACTCATGCTTTGTTGTAGCGTATAAAGAATCATCTGCTACTGAAGAAATGCTCCATTTATTAAAATTTGGATTTTTATATAATTTTATTTGCTCTTTTATTTCTTTTATTCTTTTTTCAGCACCAAAAATTGTTTTATTTTTTACACCTTCTTCTATTCTTTTTAGTGTTAATTCCATATTAGTTATAAGTTGATCTCTTTTAAATTTCCAGTTTCTACGTTTTATATCGCGATTTTTCATCCTATTTGTAACATAATCTCTTTTCCACCCTAATATAAAATTATTTCTTTTTTCCCCTCTTCCCCACGCAGCTGCATTTGCATTTCTTGCCTTCATTTTTCTATTAAATAATCCTAAATGATTTACTTTTATGTTGTATCGACCTAAAGTATCTTCAAGGGCATCAGTAATAATTTCTAAATTAGCTTTACTAACTCCTTTAAAATTTATTTTACCATATTTATCAATAATCCTTCCTCCAAATGTAGTAGGCTTTCCAGTAAAATGTTTTTTTAAATGAGGAGGAAGAGCATCATCTCTTAATAAATTTTCTAATCTTTGTTGCGTTGATAAATTTTTTGATCTTAATCCACTCTTTTGAAGTCCTTTTGATTGAGTTACTGGATTTGGCAAGGGAGTTGGCTTAGGTAGTGGAGCAGCTGGAGGTGTAGGCTTAGGCCTAATTGTTGCGCCTTTTTCTTGAACTTCTTGAAATTCTATTCTTGGGCTAAGCTTACCACTAGGATCAAGAATACAATAGCAATAACCACCGCAAACGCTCCAGCCTGTTGCTGGCATACCTTGCTCTTCCCACTCTGCTAATGTTGCTTTTTGCCCTCCTCTCGGCGAACAATCGCCACAAATTTTATGCCCTGCAACAGTTATCCATGTAAAAATAGTTTTTTCATCAGGATCATAAGCTTGGAATGTTC
>Ga0181411_1000157_pt1 | contig 22899 bp, 8 predicted proteins | sample 34SPOviralmetaG_FD_130114 | JGI IMG/M metagenome (GOLD analysis project Ga0181411, IMG submission 130114) | Marine viral communities from the oligotrophic San Pedro Time Series (SPOT) site, San Pedro Channel, CA, USA - 34 SPOT_SRF_2012-07-09 | ecosystem: Environmental > Aquatic > Marine > Strait...
CCAAAAAGTATTAGCTATAGCAAACAAAGAACAAAGAGGTTATATAACACCTCAAGAATTTAACTTGCTAGCAGAACAAGCTCAGATGTTAATATTTGAGCAATATTTTTATGACCTAAACCAGTTCAACAGAGCTGGTGGCAATGGCATGGAGTATGCTGATATGATGAACATACTAGAAGAAAAAGTGGCTGTGTTTGAAAAACAAAATATAGACATGTCTGCTGTTTCAGGATCTACAGCAACTTTACCAACAAACATATATAGATTAGGTACGGTGTTTTACAACAACGGCACCGACAGTATTATAGTTGAAAAAGTATCTAACCAAGAAATACAAAGAATGAACCAAGCTAGTCTTTACAAACCAACAGAAGCTAGGCCTGTATATACAAGAGCTTCAGAAACTAAAATAGTTATATATCCAACTTCAGCAACTCCAGCTTACTCTACTTCAAGTTTAAACTGTAATAACATTGTAAAACCTGAAGTTCCTAAATGGACTTACACTATAGTTAACGAACAAGCGCTTTACAACGGATCTGCTGCTGATAAACAAGATTTTCAACTTCACCCATCTGACCAAGAAGACTTAGTGTATAAAATATTAGAATTATCTGGTATTATAATGAACAAACCTGGTTTAGTTCAATTAGCAGACAAAGAAGAAATGCAAGGAGTACAAAACGAAAAAATGTAATATATGCCACTACTAACACAAACAAACTCACAGTACTACAACAACAGTAACGCAGGTAATTATGGTGACTATCAATATGTAAAATTTACTGATATAGTTAATCAATTTATAATGGCTTATGTTGGTGGTGATAAAATAATATCTAAAACTAAAAGGGCTGATGTTGCTTTTCACGCGCAGCGAGCTTTGCAAGAATTTAGTTATGATACATTTAAAAATACTAAATCTCAGGAAATAGAAATACCTCCATCATTAAAAATGATAGTACCACAAGACTTTGTTAACTATGTTAAAATAACTACTAAAGGACCAAACGGAACAGAGTTGCCTTTGTACCCAACAATGAGAACTTCAAACCCAATAGCTATATTGCAAGACGGTGATTATGATTATACTTTTGATGGTAGCGGTAAGTTGTTAACAGCCTCTGAATCAGATACGTGGACAGCTTTTAAAACAGCTAGCTCTGCATCTAACCCTTCTAACGCAGAGTTTGAAGATGAATTACATAATGCAAGTGTAGGTACTAGGTATGGTTTAGACCCTCAACATGCGAATAAAAATGGATCTTTTTATATAGATAACATAAAAGGTTTTATACATTTTAGCTCTAACTTAAGCGCAAAAACTGTAACTTTAAAATATATAACAGATGGTGTTGGAACAGAAGATGATATGATTGTTCATAAGTTTGCTGAAGAAGCTATGTATAAATATATAGCTCATGCAATATTAGCAACTAAATCTAATACACCAGAGTATTTAGTGCAAAGATTTAAAAAGGAAAAAAGAGCTGCAACAAGAACCGCTAAATTAAGATTATCAAACATTAAAATTGAAGAGCTTACTCAAGTAATGAGAGGTAAGTCGAAACAAATAAAACACTAGTATATGCCGGAAATGAAGCACAATTTTACTAAAGGTCGAATGAACAAAGACCTTGACGAAAGATTGGTACCTAAAGGTGAATATAGAGATGCTTTAAATATAGAAGTGTCTACATCTGAAGGTAGCAATATGGGAGCGCTGCAAACTTGTCTAGGTAATCTTGTTGTTTCAGAACCTAATGACGGTTCTAGTATTTATCCACTTACAGAACAACCTAGTGTTGTAGGTAAAGTTGAAGACCATAGAAATAATAGAATAATATATCTTGTTAACAAACCCGTTGATGAAAACGGTAAAGGTGAAGATCTTATAATAAGCTACAATGTAGAGACTGGTGTTTCAGAAGTTGTGTTTAGAGATATATGGCAGTTTGAAATTGATGTTACGCAAACTTCAAGCTCATCAGCTACTTTTTACGTTTCAGATAATCATGGTATAAAACCAAACATGTTGTTATCTAAAGTTGGTGGTACATTAAACGGGACAACTTTGTGGCCATTTCAACCAACAGTAAAAGAAATATCAAGGTCTGATGATAAAGTAACTGTTAAAAACAACGACACAACAAACAGTTGGACGCTTGGAGATAGAATACGTTTCAATAGTAAAAGAGTTTTAAATTTTAAAACAACACAGGAGGACGAGAATATAATAACCGCTATAAATATTGTTGATGATTTACTATTCTGGACAGATAACAATGATGAACCAAAAAAAATAAACATACCAAGATCAATACAAGGATCTTTACTTGGTGGTTTACCTACTAATATAGTTGGAGATTACCAACCAACAAGGCTTATTGTTAATGGTGGTAATTCAGTTGCAAATGTTATTACAGGTGTTGTAGAAGAAAAAGGATTTGTAGAGCACTCACACGTGACAGTTATACGTCAAGCACCAACAATGAGGCCAAAGGTACACTTAGCTAAAACAAAAAGAAATGTAGCTTACAATTCTTCTACAGATTCGTTTTCATCAGCTAATGTTGAAGGTACAACAACAGCTATGAATTGGTACGATGGTAGTGGTGATATTCGCCAACCTGGTGATTCTGTAAGCGTTGTATTATCAAATACTTTTACGTTAGATTATAGCATTGGTGATGTTTTAGTATTTAGTTTAACAACTATAGATCCAGCTGATGGTATTGAAGAGTTTTCTATAATGGCAACTATAACTTCAATTAATACAACGACAAGTCAAACACTAGTAGTTTCTATAGACAGCATAGATGTAGACGTGGTAAATGTAGATAATGTTTGGAACGTAGCTCTTAAACAAGAAAAACCTTTATTTGAGTTTAAATTTCCTAGATTTGCAACTAGATATAAATATGAAGATGGTGAATATTCTACTTTTGGCCCTTGGTCAGAAGTAGCTTTTATACCGTCTGAATTTGATTACTTACCTAAAAAAGGTTATAATCTTGGTATGGTTAACAACACTAGGTGGTTAGGCATAAGAGATATAATACCTTACAATATACCTTTAGATGTAGTAGAAGTTGATATACTATACAAAGAGGAAAACTCCCCAAATATATATACTGTTAAAACAATAAAAGCTGCAAGTACAATTCCTTTAGAACCTGCTGATACTGAGTGGGACAGCGCTGCTTTGATAAATGGTGTTTTAACTCAAGTAGGTACTACAGGGTTTTTTGTTTTAGAAAAAGATCTTATACACGCTACTTTACCTGCTAATCAATTATTAAGGCCTTGGGATAACGTGCCTAGAAAAGCAAAAGCACAAGAAGTTAGTGCTAACAGAGTTATATATGGTAACTACATACAAAACTTTGATTTAACAAAAAACAGTGGGCAAAGATATAATCCAAATATAGAGGTTATGGTAGTTGATAGGTTAAATACTTATGACACTATAAATTATGATCCAACCGTTGCTACAACAACAGTTATACCTACGGTTTTAAAACAACCTGAAAAATCAATTAAATCTATAAGAACATATCAAGTTGGTCTTATATACACAGATGATTTTGGTAGAGAAATACCAGTACAATCAAATGACACAGGAACTTTTACTATTGATAAAAATAGAGCTAACAAGTATAATCAAATAAAAGCTAGGGTACAAACTGGACCACCACATTGGGCTAAGTATTTTAGATACTATGTTAAAGAAACTTCTAACGAGTACTATAATCTAGCTATGGACAGATGGTATGACGCTGCTGACGGTAATATATGGTTAGCTTTTCCATCTGCAGAAAGAAACAAGGTTGATGAACAAACTTTTTTAATATTAAAAAAAGGACACGACACAGATTCTTTTGTAAAAGAAAGAGCAAGATATAAAATAATAGATATTAGTAATGACGCACCTGACTATATAAAGCAAGAAAAAACTGATTATGAATCCGGCCTTTGTACTTTTCATAATGATGGTTTAATAAAAACTGGCACTGACTACTTTGCAATAACAAAAACATCAATATCAGAATCTGCATTACAACAACCAGTAGCAGATTTAAAAAGTGGTAGAGGTGAGTTTGCTATAAGAGTTACTAACGGTGGTAAAAAATCTGCATGGTATAACTTAGTTACAGTAACTGCAAACGAGCAGCAACCCGGTAATTACGATAGGTTTATTGTAGATAGAGTTTTTGAAGACGATACAGCTTTTGCTTTAACTTCAGCTGGTAACGCTGCTTTAAGTGGTACTAGAATAGAAATACAACAAATAATATATAAAAACAAGCCTGAGTTTGATGGTAGGTTTTTTGTTAAAATATACAAGGATAGCTTAATAGACAAGTACTTGTATAGACAACAAGCTAAAAAAAGTTATGTAGTAAGACATGCTAGAAGACATCTTACACTTGCCGGTACAGGTAGTGACAACGAGGATTTTTGGGAAGATGGTTTAGGAACAGGTAGTTGGCAAGACTGTGTAAATCAAACACAATCAGGTGGAACTGATAAAACAGGTTGGTTTATTGATTATGCGGTTGGTAAAAGGCAAGCTCAGAATAATTTTGACAAAGATCAAGGTATAGGTTTTTACAAGCCAACTGCTGGTGGAAAAGGTAGTTTTTTACAACTTTCTTATTCATGGATATATGGCGCAAGCAACAGTAATGAAAACCCACAAATAGACGCTGCAAACCATCAAGGTGAAATGGCTTTTAGAGGTGCTTTAGAAACTCCTGGTACGCTTATAAGATGGACTAGTGATCCTGACCAAGTTATATATGAAATTAAAAGTTCTTTTGGTTATATTGCTACTAACAACCCAGGTAATTATTACAACACTCACGCGGCACCTGAAATGCCAATGTTAGGTGTTAACTATAATGTTACCACCTTAGTTAATAATTATGACGGTGATTGGAACCACGACCCTTCTAACCATAGGCATAGATTTAATTTACACATACAAACAATAGAACAAGAAACACCAACAGGTAAAATTATACCAGCTGGACTGCCAGTGGGTCTAGACCCTAGCTGGGATGGTACTGGAAATACACTGAACCCACAGCTAAGTGGATCTTGGCACCCACTAGATGTTGGTGCTTTAAACGGTACGTCTGTAAATGGTTATGGTGGTACAACAGCCAAAGGACATCCGTACTTCGATGGTGGATTAACATATTCAAATAGAACGCCTAATTCTATGCTTGGTAGCGGTAGTGGTGTATCAAAAAGAAACGTTACTCTTGGATCAGGTGGTGTTGAAATACCACTTAAGTGGGCTGATAGCGGGCCTACACAAGGCGTTGCAGCTGTTAGGGCAACTTCTCAGTTTTTAGAAATTATAGAGGAAGTCGAAGAAAACGTAAAAGGTTTTAGTAGTACAAACCCAGGTATATGGGAGACAGAACCTAAGCAAGACGTAGGTCTTGATATATATTACGAAGCTAGTAGATCACATAGAACAGAGGCTTTTAACGCAACAATTGGTGACGAGCACGGTGTTGATGATGGTGGAAACGTTGTTTATCAATACTTAGATTACTACAATTGCTTTTCGTTTGCAAACGGTGTTGAGTCAAATAGAATTAGAGATGACTACAACGCATTGCAAATAGCTAAAGGTGTTAAAGCATCTACTACATTGGCTGAGCAGTTTAAAGAAGAAAGAAGAGAAACAGGTTTAATATTCTCAGGTATATACAACTCTACAAGTGGTGTTAATAATTTAAACCAATTTATACAAGCAGAAAAAATAACTAAGGATTTAAATCCAACCTACGGTAGTATACAAAAACTTTATGGTAGAGATACAGATTTACTAGCTTTGTGCGAAGATAAAGTTTTAAAAATACTAGCTAACAAAGATGCTTTATTTAATGCTGATGGCAATATGAACGTAACGTCTAATAACGCTGTACTTGGCCAAGCTGTTCCTTTTGTTGGTGACTATGGTATATCTACAAACCCAGAATCTTTTGCCGCAGATGAGTTTAGATGTTATTTTGCAGACAAGCAGAGAGGTGCTGTTGTTAGATTATCAAGAGATGGTTTGACTAACATAGCTGAACATGGTATGGAAGATTATTTTTCTGATAACTTAACATTTGCTAAAACAACTATTGGTAGTTTTGACACTGTAAAGAAAACGTATAATCTAACATTAAAAGATTATGGTACAGCTAATGGATTAACATCAACAGTAGCAACAGACAATACTGTTAGCTTTAGTGAAACAGTTAAAGGTTGGACAAGTTTTAAGTCCTTTATACAATCTTGTGGTGGCGTAAGTCTGAACAATTCTTACTATACGTTTAATGATGGTAACATGTGGATTCATCATGAAAATTATGGTGCTAGTGCTCCTAAAAATAATAATTTTTACAACACTCAATACGATTCTTCTGTTACTTTTATGTTAAACGAAAACCCTAGTTCTGTAAAAAGTTTTAATACTTTAAACTACGAGGGTAGTCAGTCTAAGATAACAGAAAACGATAGTGATAATGAATATTACAACAACAACCCAAAAGACGGTTGGTACTGTAGTAGTATTCAAACAGACTTGCAGGAAGGTAAACAGCTAGAGTTTAAAAATAAAGAAGGTAAATGGTTTAACACTATACATGGTGTAGCTACTACTTTAAATAATTTAGATTCAAAAGAGTTTTCTGTACAAGGTATAGGTAACGCTTCAAATATTTCAGGTGGTAATCCTACACCAACCTTGTTTGACTTAACAGTTCTTGGATCAACTAGCACGTGTAGCGTTGCTTGTGGTACTCCTTTAAATGCTCAAGGTAATCCAGGTCAATATAGACTAAGCATGAATCTTGGTAGTGGGCCTGGAGTTGCTAGAATAAAATTTAACGTTGGTACTACCCCAACCAGACAGGCAATGCCTGATGAACTTATTGTTACGTTTAATGGCGTTTCTAAAAATGATTACTCAACTAGAATTGGAGGTTATCAGCAAGGTTTAATTGGTGCAGAAAAATCTTTAGGAAACTGCCCTGCTGGACCAGTTCAAACAATGAGCATAGCTGGTGGTTCAACACAAAGAGACGCTAACTGTGTTGTTCAGTCGGGACATACTATGAACGTCTTTGAGTATGATGCTGGTACATCTTCTTTTATTAATACTGGTAACACAGCTACAATACCATTGTACGCTAGAAATGCAGAGCCAAAATCAAATATGGGTGCTTTAGGTCAATATGGTTATGCTACTAAGGGTGCTCAAACTTTAAATAATACTAACCACTGGAGTAGAGATGCTATAATGTACATATCAATACCTCCTGGTTATTCAGGAAGCACTGTTGCTGACTTTGTTGTTAACGGTCCGTTTGGTAACACTTGGTGGGGATTAGATGTTACGTGTCCAGCAGCTTTACCTTCAGTCCAAGGATCTACTGCACAGACATCAAATATTTGCGGGGCGACTGTTAATCAAACTTACTACCATATACCAGTTCACGGTATATCTCATGGCCAACAAGATGGTTATCCTAAAATTAATGACTGGATATTTACAGACGCTAATGGTGTTACTCCTTTACCTTCTGGTAGCTACAAACTACAAGATCCAGCTGGTAATACTTATAACGCAACTGTTGGTACTGTAGATGAAAGAGGTGATGCAGTTCTTGGTATAATATCAGCAATAGCTTCATGTTAAACTTAAAAATTAATTAAATGCCATACTACACTATAAGCACTACTACAACACAAGAGGAGGCTGGCGATAACGTTACCGCTGGTACTATACCTGCGTCAACTACACTTGTTATAACGCCTGATGCTGGTTATGTTTTAAATGCGGCTGGTTTTTCAGCGGCAAGCCCACTACCAACCGGTATTGAAACTGTTACTTTTGCAAACTCAACAACAGCTTTTGTCGTTGGTAATGTTGTAAATGTTACGGTTAACTTTGATGATGGTAGTCCAAACAGTAATTTTGTTATGCCTGCGGCAGATTTAAGTTTAAACATTGGTATTTGTGAATCAGGTGGAGTACAAGCTGTTATACCAGTTGTTTCTGTTCCAATTGTAGCTAAATTTAAATTACGAACAGAAGAAGCTACATGGGCAGGAGGAACTCATACTACAACTTTAACAAGCTCTCCATACCACAGTAGTACAATTTCAACAACCTCATCAACATACGCTGTTGGTACTGGTTTTAGTGGTACAAACCCGTTTGGGTTAAGTACTAATTATGGAAGTGTTGGAACAACTAAAATACATACTATAGTTACCACAATAGACCCAAGCAGTGGTTCACATACAATTGTACAAGGTACCATGAGGGTTTGTCATGCAAATGAAGATCCAAATGTGGCTGTGCTACATGCAGTAACAAACGCTCCTAATTGTTTGTCTTATGATCCAACTGGTTATATTTGTAATATAACACCAGAGCTTTATTCTCAGTTTGCAAGTTTGCCTAACAACTTCAATGGATATATAGAAACTTTATATTATAATGCTGATGGATATGTAAATAAATTTGACTGGAAAATAGATTTTGAAGGCTACACTCAAGCTGAATTAAATGCGGTAAATTATGCTTCTTCAGATATGCTTGCTGACGGGGCTGTGACTTATGGCGTGTCAAACGCCGTTGTTTGGCCTACTCAATTTACTATTGATAAGTTTGAAGATTCAGCATCAACGCTAACTGATGACGGTTGGGATATTCCTATTTCTGATCTTGGAGAAAGTAGAGATTTAACAGTTACTGGAACTCCAGGTGCTACATTTTCAGTTACATTTGTTAACGCATCTAATGCTACTATACTTGCAAGTCCTATTACAAACGTTGTAATGCCTAGTGGAGGTAGGTATGATTGGACACAGGTTTTTCCATCGTTAGGATCAGGAACAACAACATATACTTTGGTGGTTTCAGCTGGTACACAAACATCTTTATCAACTTTGTTTACTGCAAGATCTCCTTCTTCAACTTTTGTTTATAGCCAAATAGGTACTATTCCAAATATATCTTTAAACGGTAACTCTTCTAGTTCTTTTTCAACATCAACAACACAATCTGTGTCTACAACCTTTGCGGCTAACTACAGGTTTGGTAGAACTAACAATACTTTTCCAGTATCGATGACAATAACAAAAGTTGGTGGTGGTAATTTATCTATAACTAGACAGCCAGTATGGCCAGGTGATTGGAGCAACTCAGATCCAGCTACAAACGGTGGTACAGATATTAACCTAAACGGTTTAACAGTTACTGGTAGTGGAACATCAACTTTAACTTTATCTGGCACGGGTTCAAGATCTAGAATAGGTGTTTCTAACACTGTTATGAGTTTAGCATTAAATAACTTTATAAATACAACAGCGTCAACTACCCCTGTAACTGGTATATCTTTAAACACATCTCCAAATGCTACATCATCATTTAACATTGGAGATGATATAAATGTAAACGCCGTATTAACGCCTTCAAACCCAACAACTCCAACTTTAGCTTGGACTGTTAGTGGAAGCGGTTTTACTCTAACACCAGCGGCAGATACTCAGTCATGCCTTGTAAAAAGTGAATCAACTGTTGGTACAAGAACTGTAACCGCAACAGCAACAGATGGTAGTAATGTTGCTGGTACAATAAACGTTACTGCGACTCAGCAAGTGCTTGAAACAGTTGCTGATACAATATCCGTATATTCTGGTAGAGCAACAGTTATTGACATAACAGCAAATGACACAACGCTTGGTGGTGGTTGTACTGTTGTTATTGAATCAGATCCTGAAGTTGGTAGCTTAGCTGTTAGTGGTCAAACAGTAACTTACACAGCTCTTGACTTTGCGGCGCAAGACACATTTACATACAAGCTAACTAAATCTGGTTTGGCTGCTAGTAACATATCAACAGTAACAGTATTAGTAGGAGTTAATTAACACAAAACAATATGCCAACATTATTATTAACATTTCCAAACCCATTAAATACATCTGTACAAGTAGGTGATACCGCTTACTATTGCCCTGTAACAGCTAACGAGTGCACACAAGCAAGTATTGTTGAAATGGGACCTGTAACAGCTATAAACAGAGTTACGTATGTTGTTAGTGTTGATATAATTGCCACAGTACAAAACCCAGGCACCAGTGATTTTATATTGTTTAGTAAAGATGCCGCGGCAAATGTATCTAGTTTAAAAGGTTATTTTGCTAAAACAACTTTTAGAAATAACGCTACAGTGCCTTCAGAGCTGTTTGCTGTTAGTGCTGACATACATGAAAGTAGTAAATAAATCATAAAAAGTGTAACTATAATATATACTTAAATTATATTATATGTCCAACAGCTTAATAGAAAGAAGCAAGATATTAGAGTTTGAAAAACTACTAATAGAAAATACAGATGGTAAGAACATAATCAGTGACAAGGGTAACGTTGTGCGTTGTGAAGAGTTCCCATTAAAACATTCATTTGCAGATCAAATATACGTAAGACAAATGAACATGAAAAAAGACACATTAGTAGTTGGTGCAATACATAACCACTTACATGTATGGTTTCTTTTAACTGGTTCTTTAACTATAGTAACAGAAACATCTAGCGAAGATTTTATAGCTCCTTGTTATGTAATATCTAAACCCGGCGCTAAAAGAGTTATATATGCTCATGAGGATAGTATATTTGTTAATATACATAAAAATCCTGATAATATAAAAGATATAGATCAATTAGAAGCTACAATAGTTTCAAAAAATTACAAAGAATATGAAGAATATACTAATCAAAAAAAATAACATATGTCATTTTTAATAGCAGCCGCAGCAGTAGGTGTTGCAGCAGGTGCATCTAAAATTATAATGGCTAATCAAGGTAGGAAAGAAAGGATAGCTGAACAAGCTGCAGCTAAACAAGAGCTAGCAAAAAACAAAGCTGCGTATGAAAACTTAGACACTAGCAATGCTTATGCAAACCTTGAAAATAAATTTGAAGACATAACTGTTAATCAGCAACAAGCACAGTTTGAAGCACAGCAAAACCAACAAAATCAAGCTAACATAATGCAAAACATGCAAGGAGCAGCTGGTGGGTCTGGTATTGCCAGCTTAGCACAAGCTATGGCTAATCAAGGTCAAATGGCATCTCAAAAAGCTTCGGCTAGTATAGGTATGCAAGAAACACAAAATCAAAAACTAATAGCTGGTGAGGCAAGTAAGAACCAACAGTTAACAGCTGCAGGTGAACAAGCGTCTCAACAAATGACAATGGATAAAACAGGTACGTTGCTAGGTATGTCGCAACAAAGAAAAGCTGGTGCTGATGCAGCTAGAGCAGCTGCTAAGCAGCAAATGATGGAAGGTGTTGGTCAAATAGGTACCGCAGCAATGGGAGCAGCATCTCAAGGAGCAGCAAACTTAGAGGGTGGTAAAAACTTTTTAGGAACTAAAAACCTAGATGCAGACGGAAATGTTATTAATCCTTAATAAAAAATTATAAAATGGCAAGTGATGCAAATTTAATAAAAGGGGCAGGTCAAGTAGCTTACGGAGCTGCTAATGCAATCAAGCAACAAGGCAGTGGTTTAGATGCTTTGTCTGGTGCTGCAGCAAAAATGCAGCAAAATCAATTAGCTGAAACAAAAGCAGAGACTGCAGAGCAGAAAACACGTAACAAAGATCTAGATGCTAAGTGGCATGAGAACATGGAAGCTACTAACTTGTCTAGTATGAATCTTAGTGAGCAGCATTATAAAGAGGTTAAAAACGCTGTTGATGGTTTAAAAATGGATTACGATGCTTGTGGTTTTTCTGACGAAGGTTGTAAAAGAGAGGTTATGGCTAAGATGAACGCTCAGACTCAACGTATGAACCAGCAAAAAGATTTAAGAGCTGGTAACAAAGAAGCTTATAATAACGGTTTACTTAGCGAGTCACTAACCGAAGAGGAGAAAAATATAATGGGTATATACATGAACCCAAATGCTAGTGAGTATACTTTAAAGTATGACAAAGATCCTATGGAAGGTGGACAAGGTATATACGAAATAGCAAACCCAAAGTATGACGAAAACCAACCTGAAAGCGAAACTAACAAAAAAACTATAGAGTATACAGAGTCAGAGATTACAAAAATGTTTGACAAACAAATTGATGTTGCTGGTAAAAAAGCTAGTAGCGACTATGGTGTTTCATTACACAACGATGGTTTAAATGGTGTTGAGTTTGATGAAAACAAAACAAAAGCTAGGTATGATGATATAATCAGTGATAAATCACTACACTCTTTTACTCATGACGATATGGGCTTTGGCTCGTTTAAAAGTAATTTCATGCAACCTGGAGGACCACTAGACGAGGCTTTAATGATAGCAGCAAAAGACCCAAACAACACTTATGCTATAGAACCAAAAGATGGTGAGCAAAACTGGTATGACAACATCGATGATGAAGATAGAAAAATGATGTTCAATGAAATACAAAAAAACCCTAAGCTAAACAAAGATTTAGTTAAAGGTTATTATTACGACATGGCTGAAAAGCAACATGCAAACGGTAAGAAGAAAGCAGAAGATGCGGCTTTAGCTAAGAAAAATGAGTTAATAGAAAAAAGAGCTGATGCTACTTTAAAACATAATAGAGCAGTACAGTTGAAAAGTATGAAAGTACCAACTAAGTCAGAGAAAGATCAAACTAATAGAGGTAATATTATTTCTGGAATTACAAGCCTTGGTGGTAATATAAGTGTAGAAGACTTCTCTAGCATGGACGGTATGAGGTTTGCTGGTGGTAGTAAAGGTAGTATGGGAGGTTATGTTAGAGCTATTAATGAAGATGGAAGTTACGACCCAACTGGAAACTCAGGTAGGTATGGTGTTTTCTCTGGTGATCCTGATTTAAATGCTATTAGAGAAGAAGGTGGAGAAGTTACTGCTGCCACAGCAATAAGTATGTTATCAAGTGATCCGTCAAAAATGCAGTCGGAGTTAGAAACACTTTTTGATGGCTCTGCTGATGCTAAAAAAATAAACCCTGCATACTTAGCTTGGATGGAAGCTGGCGGTGAAAAATCTGGTAAGAAACCGCCAAGTCAATACATAGAGGAATAATAAATAAAATATTAATACATGAGTGAAGACGCAATAGCACAATTTCAGGCGTTTCGTGATCAAGGCATACCTGAAGATATTATAAAAAGATATGCTGTGATGGGTGGTAAGCAAGCTAATAAAAAAGCTGCAGCCGCCCTAAACACGTATACACCTGCTATGGAAACTAACTACGCTAGTGGCGCACAACCTTACTCATCACTACTACCTGCTAGTAGTCCTAACTTTGGAGAAACAGAAAGCGAGTTAATAAAAAGTATATTTAAACAGAACAAAGAAGGAGGTTATGACCATCAGGTTCGTGGTGTAGCAGCTAGAAAAGTAGGTGATATTGAAACTACAACTAGAAGAAAAGATGCTGATTTAGTTAAAAAAGCAATAGAAACAAACCCTAAATTTAAAGGTGCTTTTGTTAATGCCACTGGTATTATATCTTTACCTGATGGAAAAAAGTTTGACTCATCTAACATGGAAGACGTTAGAAGGTTTGAAAAAATAATGACTGAGCGATCTAAAAAACCTGAGGTAGTTAGAAAAGATATTGCTTTAGGAAACTTAGATATAAAACAATATTCAGTAAGTGGTACTAACAGAGGTTTTAGAATTGATGTAGATACTTTTAATGAAGACCAACGAATGAAAGCTCTTGGTTACACACTGACTTATCCAATGGGTGAAAAACTACTTAGAAATGGTAAGCCTGTTGACTTATTTAGTGTTGGAGGAGAAGACTACGATCTTGATGCTAATATGATTAGAAGTTTTATATATAACAACTCTACTGAAGAAGATCTTGTTAAGCTAGAATCTGTAAATACTTTAAACAAAGCTAATTATCTTAAAGAAAGAGAAAAACATAAACAAAAATCTGGCACGGCTTACACAGACGAAGAAGTAAAAGTAGCTTATAAAAAAAGCCCTAGATACACAGATAGAATGGAATCTGACCTTAAAGATTTTAAAATTGATGAAGATGTTATAGGTGAAATTATGGAGTGGGTTGAAGCAGGAGAGCCTGATGTAAACGACTTATACATGTTAAATGGTAGACGGAACCAAAGCTTGAAAGACTCTTTGTCAGCAGAAGACTTTTTAAAAGTAAAACAAACACTAGCTAAGAGAAAAAAAGAAGGTACTTATAAAAAAGGATTTGAAGCTCACAAAAAAGATATGGAAAGCAAGTACATCACTAACATGATGACTGCATATCTTGATGATGAGGTTGATAATAGTATGAGAGGTTCTTTAGATGCTGGGTTAGAAACTCAAGAGTTGTTTTTAGAAAAAACAAAAGAAAAGCTTGATGTTGATATTTTAAATTTAGAAAGAGGAGCTGATGAAAAAGTAGAAGAAATTAAATCTACACTGTCAACAATTACTACAAAAGCTAAAGATTTAAAAGTAGGTATAGACGTTGTAAATGGTTCGTATGTTGCAGTTGGTGGTGAAGATGAAGATAGACAAAGTGTAAATGAAGATCTTAAACTATTAAACTTTTATCAGAAAAAAGTTGAAACTGATTTTAAAGAAACTCAAGACAAGATAGTTTCTGATTACGGTAAGTACAATATGCTTCAAGTGCAAACATCTGAAGATGTTGATTTAACAAGTAGAGAGTATGGTAACTTAAACCTACTTGAAACAAAGTTTGTAGATAGAGTTTCTCAAATGGCATTGAGTATACCTGCTTTAGCTGGTAGCTCTTGGGCTGTTGATAAAAAAGCAGAGATACAAGAAAGACAACAAGAAACACTTAGGTTAGTACCTACTTATGATGAGGCAATAGCTTCAGGGCAAAAATTCGAATACATGCTTGCAAACGCTGGAGATCAGGCGCCAAACATGCTAGCGGCTATAGGTTTAACTGTAGCTACTGGTGGTAGTGCTCTTGCATCTCCTATGTTTTTTGGTTTAGACTCGGCAGCAAGCTCATGGGTAGACAGTGGTGTTGCTGTTAAATCAGCTGAAATAGCTAGAAAAAAATTAGCAAACTTAGAGTTAAATAGAGATAATATAGATTACGACGACTATAAAGAAAGTAAAATAGCTTTACAAAAGCAAATACTAAACGGTGATCTAAGCCAAGCACAACGGTATGGATCTGCTTTTGGCGCTGGTTTAATTGAATTTGGAGTACAATATGGTTTAGCTCAGTTTGATTTAGGTACTTCTGGTTGGGCAGGTAAATTTATAAATGGACCTGCTGGTGCTGAAGCTGGTGAAGCACTTTTCATGAATGGTTGGGGTGCTACTAAATCTTTTATAGGAGCAACAGTAAGAGATCAGGTTGGTGAGCTTGTAGAAGAAATATCAATAGAAGGTCTTACAAACATAAGTAACGGTTTAATACTAGGTAGAGACATTTCATTTGAAGGGCTTGATGATGTTGCTGTTAGTACAATAGCAACAGGTGGTATGATGATGGGTGGTAATGTTTATACAGCTACAACGCAGCATTACAGTACTAAAGAAATAAGAACAGCTGCTAGCGGTGCACTAAACAGAATAGAGTCTTTACACGAAAGACTTGCAGCTTTACCTACAACAGCAAAGTACAAAACAGAGAGAGCTGGTATAGAGCAAAGAATAAAGCAAGAGTTTGCTACGTTTGGTGATATAAACTCTGAGATGGAAGTTTCAATGCTAATTGGTGGTTCAAAGAATTTAAAGCTTCTTGCTCAAAACGCATATACATTAAAACAATTAAACGCTGAAGCTGACGTTTCACCTAACGCTACAGAAACTGAAAAAGAAGAAGCAATAAATAAACATCTAGCAACTCTTGAAGGTAAAGAAAGAGATTTGTTTAAGTCAAGACTAGACGATGCAAGAGAGTTAAGAGATGAGTTAACTAGCGTAGACTTTGACAACGCTGATGTTAATGATTTGTACGGTAGACGAGGTGTTTTAATTGAAAACAGATTAAAAGATAAAAAAGGTTGGCCATCTAAAAAGAAAGATCAATTAATAAAAATACACCAAGCTTTGCAAAAGCAAGCTGTTGATGCTAAGATAAAGTTATTTAAAAATACTGATGCAAACAGAGGTGGTCAATACCAGCAAGTTGTTAATCAAACTGTATATGGTAAAGCAGATTACAAAGGAAAAAGAAATTTAAAGAAAGAAAGATTAGTTTGGGAGTCAATGGGTAAGCAAGGTTTAATAGCCCAAGACAAAGCCACTACACTATACAATAAACAAACTAAACTTGGCGATACTATATTAACTGAGAAAGAATTAGCTAACGTAACAATAACATACGCTAAAGACAAACAAGAACTTCAAGACGCTATACTCAATGATGAAACAATGAGTGACGTTGAAAAAGAAAAAAACCTACAAAGATTTAAAAACGGTGAATTAAACGGTTTAATATCTAACGGTCAGTTTATTACTTTAGATGAAAAAGGTGTTAAAGCAACTTTAAACGTAGATGGTAAGCTTACAGCTGAAACAGTTATAAATCAAGGTACTGTTGTGTCTCACGAGGTATCTCACGCTATAGATGCTCTTTCTTTTACAGAAACAGAGTTAATGGACTTTTCAGAAAAGTTAGAAAGAGACATAAGCAGTAGGTATTCATCTGTTGATAAACTAGCTAAAAGAAGAGGTATGAACGAGGGTTGGTATAATCCAAACTTACCACATGCTGAACAAAGTCTTGAAGCTAAAGATGAATATGCTAAAGCTGTACAAGAAATATTTATTCAAGAAATACTACCAAACGAAACTCTTAAGTTGAAAAAAGAAAGACAAAGTCTTTCAAACAAAGTTAGAGCTAAGTTTGATGGTGATTTTGTAATGAATAGAAATCAAGATGCTACTTATTTTGTAGCTGATTTTATAGACAAGTTTAACCAAGGTAAAATTTCAGAAAGTGCTAGGAGAAGAATAGCTAAAAGAAAAGACAAGCTAACTAACCGTCAAGTTTCTAAGTTAGACGCTAAAAAATCAAGTAGAACTGTAGCGCCTAAAGGTAGTGACTTGCAAGGCGCGATGGATAGTTTTAAGTCTAAAAACAATATTGAAGGTGATATTGTAAAAGGTAGTAACGATAGTAAAAAACTTGCAAGACAACTGCTACAAGGAGGAGAAGTAGATCTACAAAAGTCTATATTAGGAGAAGAGGCTGGTGGTATAATAGAAAGTATTACTAGAAGGTTGTACGATAACATACCAGAAAGTGAGTTAAACGGTGTTACAAGAAAAGAATATAAAAATCAGTTGCTAACAGATCTTGCAACTATGATTGAAAAAGAATACTCAGAAGTTACTATAAATAAAAAAGGAGTAGAAACAAGAAATAGTTTAGATAGCTTTGCAAGTAATAGATTAAATGCTAGGGCTGGTACAGTAGCTCAAAACATGGGTATAGAGTCTAGTGTAGATTTTGGTGGACTAGGTTTTAAAGTTGGTATAGACCAAGCAGCTAATGTTATTGACAACTACCAGCCAACAGGAGTTTTTGGTGAGGTTGATGACGAGTTTAAAAAGAAAATTGTATCTATAAGAAGAAAACTAAATATAAGAAAAGGTGATGCTCTTTACGATAAAGTTTTAGATACTGTTGTAACAGCAACTGTAGCTGCAGGTGACATAAACAGTGACGGGTTTAAGAAAAGGTTACAAGATGCGTTTGCAGACGCTTTTGTTAATGATATTAAAAAATTAATTGGTACACCTAAAAGTGCTAAGTTTAAAACGTTCTTACAAAATGACGGGCCAGCTGTGTATAGCAAAATGTCGCTTGAAACTCTTAATCAAAGGTTTCAGCATTTTACAGAAGCTATTGTAGATGAGGTAACTGGTAAGCAAAAACGTAAAAATGTTGAGAAGTCTGACATGGACTTAAAGGTTAAAAGTAAAACCGCTGGTAACGCTGAATTTAAAAAGAAAGCTGCTACAAAACAAATATTAGAAGACTGGGTAAACTACTTTATAAACCCACGGTCAGTAACACCTGGTGTTGGTAGAGCAGACTCAAGAAGAACAAGTCTTGCTGAAGCAATATCTATTGAGCTTGGTTTTGATGCTACAATGGAAGTGCTAGAAGATCCAGCTACTATAAAAATGGTTAAAAATTTAGCTGAGCTAAGAGGTTTTGAAGTATCTGACAACTTCTTATCTGTGCTAGGTAAAACTATAGATAGAGAACCTGGTAGTAAGTTTAGCTCAAGGTCTAAGCAAAACATAGATAATTTACAAAGCTTTTTACGAGATGATGCTAATAGAGTTTTAGAAGGTGCAGATATAAACCCATTGCTAGATGAGTACATGTCTACGTTGAGCAAGGAGGAACAAGCGCAGATGAAACCTATCATAAAAAAAATAAAAGAGCTGTACGAAGAGCAAGGTGAAAATGTTACTATAGAAGAGTTTAGAGAGGCTGTAGGTAGAGAAGCCGCTACACTTGGGCAAAATCTAGGGTTTGAGTTTTTTGACAACTTTGATAAGATGTTAGAAAAAGTAACTAAAGGTAAAGTAAAAAGGCTAGACACATCTACAACAGATGGTTTTGAAGAGTATCAAAGAAGAACAGGTGAGTTTAGTGGTTTTCTAGACCCTGACTTTTTAGAACTAAACATGCTAGGTACAACATTTACAGGTGCTGCTAGTTTAAAAACACCTAGGACAAGAACAAACGATGATGGCGTAACTAAAGTTGATGGTTTTAAAGTAGATGACGTTAAACCATTTTACAAGCCTAATAGTAATAGAAAAGGAGAGTTTAAAGGCAACTTAAAACTAGTAACACCCATCACAACAAAGTTAGAAGAAAAGATATTAGATAAAATTAAAAAGCTAAAAGATCCAAAAAACCCTACGCCTTCAGAGCTAAAAGCTTTAGCAAAAGAAATAGAAAAAGATTTATCACCAGAAAAAAGAGAGGCAATACAACAAGCTAGAGATTATTTTTATAACAAGCTAAACGATTATGTTAATGAAGATGGTATAAGCGCTATTGAAAAAGCTTCAAGGTTAGCTTATGTATCTACTCTTTTACAAACACAGTCAAGCGCTAGTGGTGGTTTATCGAGACAAGGTGCTGTGTTATCTTCTGTAACACTAGACTACAGCGAAACTCAAGTAAGAGCAAGAACAGGTAAGCCAAGACCTTATCAGTCAGAGCACAATATACAACTATTAAACTTTAATGGCAATGTTTTAAAATCAATATATAAGAATAATTTTTCAACAGCATACCCCATAATATCAAGCAAATATACACAAACATTACTAGATGCAGACGCACAAAGTGTATTAGATAGTAAAACAGGCAAACTAAGCAATGAATTTATTAATAAGTATGGTAAAAAAGATTTAGCAAAATACATAGGTAAAACAGCTGGAACACCAAACTTTATTATAGGTATGGACAGTGAGGTTATGTTTGTAGTTGCTTTAGGTAACGCTAATAGAACTTTAGACTTAAGAACTGGTCTTACTATGGATCAAGTTATATACAACAAGATAAATGCTAATAAATCATTAGATTATTTAGATGGACTTGCTGCTGACATTAATAACAAAATGGGTGAGTCTGAGGCAAGCTCAACAGTTAAAAACAGTAGTAGAGAAATATTTAATGATGCTAACAACACAGAGTTGTGGAATAGTATTATAACTAAGTCTGCACTTGGTGTTGATCCTAAGTCTGACGTATTTATGCTAGCTCAAAGAATAGATAATAAAGAAACTTACGATCAAGTTAAAAAAGCAAACAACAAAGTTTTGTTAGATTATGGCATAGCTAATAAGTCAGAGTTAAATAAAATGACTGAGGTAGAAAAAATAGATAGATTAAAAACAGTTGGCAATGCTGTTAAAATGTCTAGAAGAAACGGTGTAAACCCTAGAGGTATGAGTGCTTTTGATTTTGATGAAACAGCTGGGTTTAGTGATAACTTTGTTATAGCTACTAAAGACGGTGAAACTAAAAGAATATCATCAGATCAATGGCCTGTTGTAGGGGATAACTTAGTTAAGCAAGGTTGGAAAATGGACTTTTCAGACTTTAACAAAGTAACAAACGGTAGACCAGGGCCATTAATGCAAAAGCTAAAAAATCAAATAGCAAAGTATGGTAATGAAAATGTATTTATACTAACAGCTAGAGCAGCTGAAAGTGCACCTGCTATAAAAGCTTATTTAGAAAGTGAAGGTGTTAACCTACCTTTAAAAAACATAACCGGCTTAGGTAACAGTACTGGTGAGGCAAAGGCAATGTGGATGCTAGATAAATTTGCAGAAGGATATAATGACATGTACTTTGTTGATGATGCTTTGCCAAACGTTAAAGCAGTTAAAGGTGTTTTAGACCAACTAGATATTAAATCTAAGGTTGTGCAAACTAAATTTAGTGCTAGATCAACGCTAGACATAGAGTTTAACCAACTACTAGAAGATACTAAAGGTATAAAAGCTGAAGCAAGATACTCAGATGCTTTAGCTAAAACAAAAGGAGCTAGCATAGGTAAGTATCAATTTTTCTTACCACCATCTGCAGAAGACTTTGAAGGTTTACTATACCCTTTGTTAGCAAGAGGTAAAAAAGGAGATGCACAAAAAGCTTGGTTTAACAAACACTTGTTTCAACCTTTTGCTAGAGCAAATAGAGATATGAACGCTGCAAAACAGAGAGTTGCTAATGAATATAGAGCTCTTAAAAAACAAAACCCTTCTGCTCGTAAAAAGCTTAAACAAAGAATACCAGGTAGTAGTTTTACTTACGATCATGCCGTAAGAGTTTATTTATGGAACAAAGCTGGTTTTGATATACCTGGTTTGTCTAAGGCAGACACAAAAGGATTACTAGCAGCTATAGAAAGCAATGCTGATGTAAAAGCTTTTGCAGATCAGCTAGGTGTTATATCACAACAAGAAAAAGGTTACACAGAACCAAGTAGCAATTGGGTTGTAGAGACTGTAGCTAGTGATTTAAATAACATAACGCAAAATGTTGGTAGAAAAGAATTTTTAGCTGAGTGGATTCAAAACAAAAATGAAATATTTTCTAAAGAAAACTTAAATAAACTAGAGGCTATATACGGATCAAGGTGGAGAGAGGCAATGGAAGATATGTTGTACCGTATGGAAAATGGTACTAACAGAGGTCAAGGCTCTAGTAGGTTGGTAAACAATTATTCTAACTGGGTTAACAATTCTGTTGGTGCTATAATGTTCTTTAATGGTAGATCAGCTGTATTACAGACGTTGTCAACTGTAAACTTTATAAACTGGAGTGATAACAACCCGTTAAAAGCTGCAGCTGCATTTGCAAACCAACCACAATACTGGAGTGATTTTAGAACAATATTTAACTCTGACATGTTAAAACAGAGAAGGTCTGGTTTAAAAACAGATGTTAACCAGGCAGAGCTTGCTCAAGCTTTAGCTGGGCAAACAAATAAGGCAAAAGCCGCGTTAAATTATTTATTAAAAATAGGTTTTACACCTACACAAATTGCAGATAGTTTTGCAATATCAGCAGGTGGCGCTACATTTTATAGAAATAGAATTAACACGTACTTAAAACAAGGTGTGGATAGAGTCTCGGCTGAAAAACAAGCGTTTGAAGATTTTCAAGAAATAGCAGAAAAAACTCAGCAGTCATCAAGAGCTGATTTAATATCACAACAACAAGCTTCTCCGCTAGGTAGGTTAATACTTGCTTTCCAAAACACACCTATGCAGTATACTAGGTTAATTAAAAAAGCTGCTATTGATTTAGCAAAAGGTAGAGGTGATGCTAAAACAAATATATCTAAAATAATATACTACGGCGCGGCTCAAAACTTTATATTTTCTGCTATGCAGTCAGCGTTATTTGCAACAATATTTGGAGCTGAAGAAGATGACGAAGAAGCTTTAGATAAAAAGAAAACTAGGATAGCAAACAGCATGATAGACTCTATACTTAGAGGTTCTGGTTTAGCAGGCGCTGCAATATCAACTGTAAAAAACATTATACTTACCTTTATGCAACAAGAGAAAAAAGGTTTTATGGCTGATCACACTTATACAATACTACAGGCAATTAACTTGTCACCACCAATTGGTTCTAAAGCTAGAAAGTTGTATAGTGGTATACAAACCTGGAGATACAACAAAGATGTTATAAAAAACAGAGGCATGTCTCTAGATAATCCTGCTTGGAATGGTATAGGCAACGTTATTGACGCCGCCACAAACGTGCCAGTCGGTAGAGTTGTTCAAAAACTAAACAATGTTTCAGAGGCTTTAGACTCGCAAAATGAAACATGGCAAAGAGTTGCTTTAATGTTAGGTTGGAATACTTGGGATCTTAATGTTGAAAACCAAGAGTTAGTAGAATTAAGAAATCAACTTAAAAGAGAAAAGGATAAAAACAAAAAGAAAAAGAAAAAGAAAAAATTTAAACTATGAAAAAACTAATTGCAATATTACTTCTAGCAACAGCTTGTGCAGCACCAAAAGAATGTTGCTCACAGAATTTTAAAAAGTATTTTAAATTTGCTACGTTTTACGCTGCAGCTAATGGTGGTAACTCCATATCAGATGTAGATGTATTTTCCGTTACTAATGGTTTAGAAACTGTAACAGTTGAAACTCCATATGATTACAACTTAGCTTTAGGTATACGTAAGATCGCTAGGTTTGGTTATGAAAACAGAGCTAGTACGTTTTACGATGGCACTGAAGAATCATGGTCAGACGGTGCTAATGTAGGTAAAGTACGTGGCTTAGAATTTTTATTTGAAGTAGATTATAAAAGACAACAAGGTAATGAATATTTAGATCAGCA
>Ga0181411_1000159_pt1 | contig 22826 bp, 20 predicted proteins | sample 34SPOviralmetaG_FD_130114 | JGI IMG/M metagenome (GOLD analysis project Ga0181411, IMG submission 130114) | Marine viral communities from the oligotrophic San Pedro Time Series (SPOT) site, San Pedro Channel, CA, USA - 34 SPOT_SRF_2012-07-09 | ecosystem: Environmental > Aquatic > Marine > Strait...
GCTTTTACTATGTATAATACAGACGATAACGATACAAACTGGATGCGATATATAATGCCTACCAATACAATTACAGCAGACCAAAATCCAGACCAAGCCTCTAATTGGCTTATGGGTCAATTTGCTGGTAATATCGCTGACCCTAATACCGCAATAGCCAAAGGGGATATGGCAGAATTTAGTGATAATGTATTCGGTTGTTTTGTTAATGCTCCTACTGGCGGTAATTACTTATGGGTTTTTGATAGTAATTTACAAAACACTCTAAGCGGTTCTTCACAAGAATACCAACAACCTAATCAAGTTAATAAAGAAACTACACAACCCTTAGTAGGATTTAAAAGTAATGATTATCATTACGCCGAAGATGTTAATAATGACGATTGGACTTGGTCGGCTGTTACAATAGCAAATCCACCAACTTGGGAGAGAGGTAGAGATATAAATACCTCTAATTCAGTTATCCTATTCAGTAATCCTAGTTTTACTGCTGGTAATTTAACTAAATACGGAGATACCAATTATATAGATATAGTTTTTGACGGTGAAGGTAATGCTGTAACTCAATTATTAAATGTAGATAGCGGTAGTCAAGATACAGTTAATACTGGTAAATATGCTTTAGGCGACCAATATAGAATCTGGTTAGGTTCTACTACTGCCAATAACGCCGCTTCTATCCCAGGAATTAAAAAATATAGTTGGGACGGTTTAGTGGCGTGGATACCAAATCAATTAGAATGGACGACTGGAACTGGGGCTACAGCAAAAGTTTGGAATGTAAGAAGCATTCTACCATATCCAGCAGTTAATCTCATGTATAAACAAGTCGTAAAAAATAGTCAAGCCGATTTTAATACACAATTTGATAGCACTACAACAAAGAGAGGCGGTTCTAATTCAATGATGGGTTGTTGGTTATCTAATGGTTTTAATGATAGAGTATATGACGGACACGGTCATTGTTTTTATAGAGATAATGGTCTAAGTGAGGCTATGACTGATATATCCTATCCTGGGAATTATAGTCAATTCACTAAAGATTGCGTGCAGTTCGCAAGAGTAGATTCAATAACACCAGAACCTCCAACACCGACAAGTAGTAAAAGAAATATCCTTGAATTAAGGGACGAATTAGATACAAGAGGGGCTACAATGATTTCTTGTTTAGTGTATTTCAAAAATGATAATGCCGTAGTTACTGGCACAGGGCAGTATCTAATGACCGCTTTAGGCGGATACACTTATGCTGACGCACCTCAGCAAGTAATTAGTTTTGAAATAAATCCATCTGTTAGTGGAGCAGTTTTTGATGTAGGTATAAGAGATAGTGCTGGTAGCCCAACTAATATCAGTCTAACAAATGGAGCAACCCCAATTGATATACAATACGACCAATGGTATCATTTTGTGTATGTTGATGGAGGCTCAAATGCTTTTAGAATTGATATGACTAATATAGATACTGGCGATGTATTTACTGGAGGAGGAAATCATACTAATATAGGCCTAGGACTTATACAAACAATAGGGGGAGCGGTTAGCGATAATGACCCCGCCTTTAGTGGAGCAGAATACTATATGTTCGGTCATGTAATGGATTTTAGATTTTATTCAACGCCATATTATGCCGCTAGACTTTTAACCGATTATGATACAACAATAACACAATTAAGAAACGGCTATGTAAATGGGACAAACGAACCAGCATTACACGGAAGACCTACAACAACTCTTATTTATGGAGCGTTAGAGAACAAATATGCTTCTATACCTCAACCTAGCACTGATATAGATGATACGGTATCAATGATGCTACAAATTGACGGACTTAGAGCGGTAGATGTGCCTAAATCAATTTTTCATTTTACAGACCCTTGGATACCTCAAAATATTAAAATACCTTACACACAAAGGAATAGATTTATGCCAGAAAGAGCATTATCTGGTAGTGGTAATGGACTTGTAGAAGCAGAAGCCTTAGAGATAGATTTTAATTTTGATAATTATGATGCCGCTAATGAAAGAGTTATTCTGCCTTATAGTTTAACGCCAGACGGTATTAATAATCCTTTCTTTAATGAAGTAGCAGAAGTAGGAGACTTAGAACTACAAGACGAAACTTTTAGCGTAGAAGTAACTAATCTACCTCATAGGAGTTATAATGGTAAAAATAGAAGCACTGATAAAACAATATATGTGCTACCAGTAGAACAAGGTATTGAAAAAAATAACTTAAAAATTGTAGAGCATAGCCCTCACGCTAAAGTATGGATACCTTTAAATAATGCTGGTAATATACCTCTAAATGAATTGGCAATTCAAATTTCTAAAGAAGATGGGACTAAAGCAAATAATTTACAACCAGATACTCATCTAAGTATCCAAATTGAAACAAGAGAGAATAGAATTTAGTAGTCATTATCAAAATCTTCAAAATGAATTAACATTATTAAATCAATAATAGAATCAATACTTATACCTACTTCTTTTAATACCTTTCTGTCTTTCAAATGTTCTATAAAATCAACATCTTCAACTCTATTTTTTATTATATCCCAACGCCATTGTCGCCATTTGTTTTCTTCTTTAATCAATTCTTTCATTATTTCGGCACACGGTTCTATCATACCGCTTTTATATAATATTTTACATTGAAGTTCTGTGGGTAGATTTTTAAAAAGATTCAACATAATAATTATTATTAAAAATTAAATGTCTTCTAATCTTATACAATGTCTATTAATATAAATGTGGTAGCAAATAAGCCAGAGTTTAACAATTTCTTTAGCGAACAGATTGTTCTCCCAGTTAATTGCGAGGCTTCAATGGCTAAGGCTAATATTGATATACCAATTTTACAAATGGTTAGTGTAGTTGTTCCAAATATTACAGATGCTCCAGATGATAATAGAGCAAAAACATGTCTTAAATGTAATGTAGATGGTATAAAAGTTAATATAACTTGGCGTGATCTTTATAACGCACATTCATCTTTTGCTAATATAGACATAGATGCTGGTGTAAGTGAAAACGATTATTTTAGTGGTCTGTTTGAATATATACCAAATAATAAATTAGTTTTAGTTCCTAATAATGGTTTAACAGAATTTGTTAAAATAGCATTTCCATCAGTTCTAGCAAAAGCATTACAGACTAAATTTGAATTTTATGAAATTACAGTAGATATGGATTTACAACCCAATAATGTTGATAGCGTTGTAAATATAACACCCGCAGGTGCTTCTACTTTTGACGCCCCCAACTTTACAAGTAATCAAGGTGAATTTTTTTCAACACAATTAAAAGGATTTAGTATTATCGCTACTTATAACCCTCAAAAACAAGTAGAAAGAACGAGAACTAATAATAACTTTGACGCTATTGATGTTAATAACTGGCAGCGTTCCAATGCTAATCAAGATTTAGAAACCGATGGTGTTTCTGTTTGTTCTGCTTGGTTTAATAACGGAGCATCTATATCTCCGAACGGAGGATATTCATCAACTAAAATAAACTTAAATGATGCGTCCTCTAAAATGGCTTATGGTATATCTTTAGAAGGAGTTGCTCACGAGACGAGTGAATATACCCCAATAATAGCAACTTATAGCCCAGAGTTATTAGATGTAGGTTTTGAATTTTCAATAGTTAATGGTGAAAGAGTTTATAATATTATAGACGGTCAAAGAGAATATGTTTATTATGATAGCAACACTAATGCTGAGGTAGTATCCGACCTACCAATATACCATCCAGTATCACCAATTTTAAAATTTGAAAATTTAGACACCTTTTTTATTCAAATTCAAAGAGGTAATCTTTACAATGGGACTACCGAATTTGTAATTAGATTATATCAAGGCACAGACGAGGATTTGTTAGATAGTAATAATACTAAATTGATATATGTTGCTAAAAGAACATTAAATAGTCCAGCAATAAAACCTAATATAGGCTTATTTGGAGATATAGGACTGGCTAATAGTTTTGTTGCTAATAAATTTGTTAATAGAACGGATCAAGATAATTTACAAGCCAGTTGGTTTAGTAGTTCATATCCAGTGACTGAAAATGAACCATCAGCACAAATGATAGGATCAATTCAATTTGAAATAGAAAGAACAGAAAGTTTTTTAACAGTTAATAACGATGAATTTTTATTTTGGTCGGCATATTTTGATAGAATGAATGATACTATGGGAGTTGCTAATGTTATTATAAAAAGGGTTATGTCTTCAATTGAAAGTAAAAATCAAGTAGTTAAGGCTAATTTTAAAACTAATTTTACAACTAATAATAGTTTTAAAACTTTCTTTCTTGGTAGGTGTGATATAAATGATGTTTATAGAACTGTAGGAGGACTTTTACAAATTAACAATCAATCTGTAAAATCTTTATTAAATCTACCAAAAGAATTAAAGGTATCAATAAACAATATGCCTATTAAATCCTATCAAGGTAAGTATAATGTTGTTGGTGATGTTAATCAATTTTCAACAACTAGCGGAGGAGAACAAAGAATAATCGGCACAATACCTATACCAGTTGTGTTAGATGATGATACAAATATACCTATAACTTATGAGCCTTTTAATATGACCTTTAAGCCTATGAATAATCCAGAGCCTTTTATGGTTAATCAATTGTTAGTAGAAATATTTTTTCAAGATTATGATACTAATCAACGCAAAAAATTTGATAGCGTTAATGGGTTTTTATCATTAGATTTGAATTTTAGACAAGGAGCAAAACCACCCCCTATAATGAATAACATTAGGGCTATATAAATTTAGTTTTTTCTCTGCTTTATTTAATGAAAGAACAATTATTAGATTGTAGCCCAGATGAAAACGGTGATAGATTTTGTAAGATATGCGACCGTAAATTAAGACCATTATTTAAAAGCGGCGATTGGGATAGCCGTTGCTATCATGTCACTTGTTTTCGTGATCTTTTAAGGGATATATATAAATACGACAAAGTTGCTTATAAAAAGTATCATCATAAATTAAAAGTAGGAGGAAAAGACCTAGAAGATTTTAAGAACGGAAAAGAACCGATAATTATCAATTTTGAGTGATTTTTTTTGATTTTAAAATCTATGTTATATCTATAAATGGCTGACTTTGAAAATTTTAAAGTAAAAAATAGCGAATATCCTATTTACGATGAGGATAAAAAAAAAGAAGTATTAGGTAGGCTAGAAGCCTTAAAGGACTTAGCCACTTACATAGACACAATTCGTGAATGTTATACTCGTGAGCTGGTTGTTAATGGTGTTAAGCCAGACGAAGAGCAGACAGAAGAAAAAACGCCGTCGCCTTAATCATCATTAAATCTACCTGCCGCTTTTAATTTGGCGTTATGATAAATAATCTCGGCATCGACTAAACCTTCTTCATACATTTTTTTCATAACTACACAATCCTTAGACTTAGTTTTAATTTTTTCTTTTAATTCTTTTTTCAATTCTTTTACTTTGTCCTTGGCTTGACTAATAATTAGTTCTTGTTCTAAAATTTTAGTCATAAATTCTTGGTTAGTTTCTTCTTCAATTTTTTTGATTTTGTTTATTTCATTTTCAATACATAATTTGACTTTCTGGATTTGTATAGGAGCATCTACGAGGGGGTCTTCATTCATCATTATCAATAAGCAATAACATTTTTTTAAGTATATTAACATTATCATTTTCATCTAACCAAGATTTAAGGCGTTTCTTACTGTTTTTAACCATCATTCTCGCACAATTCTTTTTATGTCTGTTTAACAAATATTTAGGCTTCATTTTTTGACCTCTATCAAAAAACTTTTGACCGCAATCATTACATTTAATGAAAGGATAAATTTCTTCTTCTTTGACTACAACTCGTAGTCCCATACATTCTTCTTCATGTTTTAACATTGAATCGGCTTCATCACTTGTAAAAGGACAATTAGGACATTCAAATTCACTATCTTCTAAATACTCTTTATGTTCGGATATCCTTGATTCTCTCTCTTGCCATTTTTCTATACTCATTTTGTCTTTGTTTTTTCTATTTAATAAATGACTTCTATATTCGTTAGTTAAATGTGTTAGAGATTGATGATGTTTTATGTATTCTTCTTTATTTCTAGTCTCGTCGGCTACTGGGATATTACAAAATTGGCAGTGGTTCATTGATATTTATATAGAATATTAAATCTTTAAGTAATTATACTATTATACACTTTTTCGTATAACTGTATAATGAAACTTTTTTAATTATTGAAATGGTAGATTTATTTTTTTTTTTATGGATCTCAATATGCGTAGAGTTTGATTATACGGTTATACACTTTTTCGTATAATAGTATAATTTATATATTTATAGTTATATTTATATTGATATTGTTATATTTATATTGATACTACTATATTCTACTAGATATAGTCTTCTATATATTCATTATTATAAGAGTTATCTTCATTATCTTCAGTATCTTCATTATCTTCATCATAACAACTATTGACTAACTGTTTTTTTTTAATAAGGGACGAGCCGTGAAGAATAGAAAGTAGTCGCATCAATTCAAGATAATCAAAACTATTTAATTTACTCTTTTTATCATCAATAAAATCAACAATATCGAAAATATTCATTATATCTATATAGTCTATATGTTTTTATGTAAATTACACAAATTTAAATTGTATATAGATTGTATAAATGGCTGATAAACTGTTAAATATGATAAATGACCCAGACAACCAAGAAGCACAACAAGCGGAGCAGAAAGCAGTGAAGATAGAAGTAGAAGAAGAACTACCAAAAGTAGAAGCAACTAAGGAGGTAAAACCTAATATAGAATTGAAAATTAAAGAGGAATATGAACTTGTTGAAGAACAACCGAAGCAGACCAAACAAGACCTTTTTATGATACCAGAAGAAGAACCGCCTAAGAAAGAAACACCTAAACAAAAGAAAAAAAGAGTCATGAGCGAAGCACAGTTAGAGAATTTAAAAAAAGCAAGAGCCAAATCCGCAGAACGGCGAAGGCTTAATAAAGAAGCGAAGGATATGGAGAAAGCAACCGCTAAATTAGAAAGAGATCAAAAGAAACAAGCCAAGATTGATAAACAAATAGAAGCAGATGCTATGTTAGAAATGAAAGCAAAAATGAAGCAACAAGCATTAAGCGAAGCCCAAAGAGAATCTACTTGGGACGAAGACAGATTAACTAAATTAATGGAGAAAACATTAGATAATTATATTGATAAACGCCGTAAAGAAAAAGCACCGACTAATCGTCAAAATTTGGTAGCCCCTCAGCAATATTCACAGCCACAACAACAAGTTTATCAACAACCTTTACAGCCACAACAACCAGTCTATTTTCAACAACCACCGCCACAACGCTATAAAAATAATGGCGGTTCTGCTGGATATGATGATAATCCATTTGCTCGGTTTATGTAAAAAAAATCTATTATAATAATAATATGCCTCGCAAAAAGAAACAAACAAAAGAATCAATACCAGACCAATCGGAGAATAATCCAAAATCAAAAAAATTAGAGAAAGAAAATGATAAGAAAGCGAAAGTAGATTATAAAATATATCCCCCAAGAAAAGAAGAGGATTTTGTTAAAATAGACCGTGAATTACACCCTTTCTATGCTTCTATGTTTGATAAGAATGGTGCTGTTTTAAGTATTTCATCACCGCCAGGGTCTGGTAAAACTTCATATATATCTAACCTATTAGGTCGTGAAGAATACTTTAAGGATCTCTTTGAGGCGGGTGTTTTTGTTTGTAGCCCTACTATTCATAATGATATAGGGGCGGGTGTAATTCGTGCGGTAGCAGACCATATGGAGGACGATTATAGCGAAGAATATGCTATGAATATTTTTAAGATATTAAGCGGTGATGATGATGATAGCGATGATGAAGGCAACGGTCTATCATGTCTGCTTTTTGATGATTGTATGGGTATGTTTAAACAAAATTCTTTTGTCGGAAGACTTTGTTCTATGTGCCGTCATTTGAAAGCCTTAATTATATTTAGTAATCAGCGTGTAGTAGGTATCCCTAGTAATATTCGTGCTAATATTTCTCATACAATAACATTTAACCAACCATCTCAAAAAGAATTTAACGCTTTAATAGATTTACATAGTTGTTTTGGCGGTGAAGATAAATTTATTGAAATGTATAACGAAGCGTGTTCTGTTAGATATGGTGCTTTAATGTGTGATTTTAGAAACATGATAGCCTATAAACAGATTCCAGAAACTGGAGAAATAATAGAATTATATAGGAGATATAATGAAGATGGTTCTATAAATGATATGACTCATATGACTAAAGATAACGCAACAAATAAAAACGAAGAAAATTAAAAAGTTGTTATAGTTTATAAATGTCTGCTAATTTAGATAAATTACTACAACAACAACAAGGCTTAAACGCTTTTAGAGATAGCCAAAAAAATGCTTTTAACGGCTATGACCTTGAAAAAGGTATTTATGACGCTAAACGACAAGCCTTACAAACTGGTAAAAATATATCTCAACAACTGGTAGGACAAGAAAGATTAGAGGCTTTGATGGCTGCTCCAGCAATTGGCAAGACTGTAATGGGTTTAGGTAAAACTGCTTTAAAAGCGGCGGCGAATCCAAGTGAATTCGCTGAAGGAGCAAAAGCACAAGCCTACGAAGGACTTAAATCTCAATTTAAAAGTATTACTGGACGAGACCTCCCAGGTAGTTTAGATGAAGCACGAGCGGGAGCAGAAGCAGAAGCAAGGGGAGCAGTATCAAGCGTAGCAGACAGAGCCGAAGGGGCATTATCATCAGCAAGAGAAGCGGGAGATAGAGCCGTTCAAACCGCCCAATCTGCTGGACGAACAGCCCAAGAAACTGCTGAAGGCACAGCACAAAGATTTAGACAAACTGTAGATAATCAAATCCCAGAAACTGGCGAAATAGAAGAATCAGCATTGCAACAAGGACGAAGCCCATTTTTTCAAGCACCAGCCAGAAGAGTAGCCGAGCCTGGGGATATAGATTACGCCGCCCAACAAGGAGCAAGAAGGGCTTTAGAAACTCCAGATATGCCAGTAGGAGAAGTGCCGAGTGTTGGTGGATTTCCACGAGAAGGACTACCAACACCAAGAGGCTCAATAGGAGACCCCGCCCCAGTTACTGAAAGCGTTAATAGAGCAAATATTTTACGCGATGCTCAACGCACGGCAGAACCTATAGAAGACGCCCCAAGATTATCAGCAAGACCTTTTGATAATCAAGACCTACCAGATTTAGAACCTTTGAAAACAACCGAACAGAGAATTCAAGATGTTAGAAGCGGATTAAGACCTACTGAAACAAGAGCAGTAGAACCAGATTTAGCAGAAGCACAAAGATTAGGAGCAAGACCAATAGCAAGAAGTTTAGCAAGACAACCATTAACCGCAGAAGAAGCACAAAGGGCTGGATATAGACCACCAACAACTCCTAGACCAGCAAGACCAGGTCGTATAAGAGAAGAGCCAGGACCCACAGAAGGAGCAGAAACTGGCGAATATACACGACCGGGGACTAATTTAAGAATACCAGCAACTAGAGAACAAGTGCCACAATTTAGAGGCGAAGCACCTTCAGCAGTCGCAGAAAGAGAAGAAAGTGAAGCAGCAGACCAAGCATTAGCCGAAAGAGGTAGTGTAGCAGATTTATTCGGTCAAGCCGAAAGAGGTGGAGCAAGAGCAGCCAGAACAGTTGCTGAAACTGCTACAGATGATACAATAGGTAGTTCAAGAAGTATAGGAGCGGATACCGAAGGTGATTTATTAAGAGAAAGATTAGGTAGATTAGGTTCTAATCGTATCAATCCAGCAGAACAACAAGCAACAGCAGAAGCAGAAGCCCAGCCAGAAGATTACGGACTACCAGATATAAGACCAATGCCGAAATTTCCAGAACCCCCAGGGACAACGCCAGGCGGTTTAGCATCAGCAAGACCACCAACAGAAAATGTTTATCCATCTTTAGAAGGAGCAGAACGCACTGGGGGCGATGTTCCTAGCACAGCAAGAGGAGAAGAAACATCTACAAGCGGAGCAGCCAGAGGAGCAGAGCCAGAAGGCACACCACAATTACAGCCAGAAAGAGGCTCAGTATCACAACCCTCCGAGCCATATCAAAATGAAGCATTAAACGAAAGATTTGGCTCAGCAAGACCAGAACAACCAGACCTTCCAACGCCAGAAGCATCAACTGACCGATTTGGACTACCAAAAGCACCAGCGGCAGCCGATGAAGCATCAGTAGAAGCAGACTCAGCAAAAGTAGCAGACGACGCCGCCGAAACCGCCTTAAAAACAACTGGTGAAGAAGTCGCAGCCGAAGCACCTTTAGACGCCGTGCCTGGGCTAGGTGAGATTGTAATGGCGGGGACTTTATTAGGTTCATTGTTTCACGCTCATCATGAAGAAAAAGAACAAGAAAAACAAACGGCAGGACCCCCACCAGCACCACCAACAACCTCAATGCCTACAATGGCTTTTGACTCAGCACCGACCTTAGATACTAGTTCATATCATTCTTTATAAAAACTTAATTTTGATTTAATTCATATTTTTTTTATATTTGTTCTATTTATACAACTATGTTTAAGGTTAAGAATAATGCTATACAATTGGGACAAGAACAAGTCAAAGTCGTATGCACTACTGGGACTACCTTCGGAGAAGACCAAATTATTCGTTGGGCTATTCCTAAAGGACTTGGATTTTTAGATTTAAAAAATTCATACTTAGAATGTGAGGTAGAATTACAACTACCAAATCAAGCACAGAATACCGCTCAGCCACCAGTAATGTTAGACCCTACAGCGGGGGGTCATAATCTCATAGAACGATTAACTATTAGAAGTCAAGGTGGTCGCGTAATTGAAGAATTAGGAGGCTACGCTCAATACGCAAATGTCCATCATAACGCTACTATGAGTGAAGGTAATCAAAATAAACGCACACTTTTAGAAGGTTGTGCTAAATCGCTTTTAATGCAAGATAATCTTTATTGCACTAGTAATTCAGCAATTGTAGCAGAAGCAGCCCCAGCGGCGGGAGCGGGTAGCGGTTTAGATAATGCCGCTAAGTGTTGGAAGCCAGTAAGACGAAAAATTTGTCTGCCATTATTAGGTGGAGTTTTTAATGTATCCGAGCAATTTCCAGTCTTTGAACTTGGTTTAGAAGTTGAAGTAATTTTAAACAAAGCCTTAAAAATCTTGAGAGTATGTGAGATGAGAGATGGTAATACATTAGACGAGACCGATTGTGATAATATTACAATGGGGGCTAATACCGCTGGTGATTATGTTGTATTATCACGAAGAGCCTTATTTAATAGTATGGGCGGAGGTAGTGCCGCTGGGCTTCAAACCCCTGGGGCAGCCACAGAAGATCAAGCAATAAATTCAGTTGTTAATCTACCGATTAGAGTAGGTCAAGTTATCCGTGTTTCAGCCACTGGGGGAGGTGCTGATTTCACGGCTGGTAATTATACAGTAGCCCAAATTAAACAGTTTGATAATACTGCTGGGGGAGAATCAAATAAAATTAAAATCTATTTTACAACAAATATTATAGCAGCCAATGCCGCACCCGCCGCTAATACTGGTATTAAAATACATTTATTAGAAGCAGATGGATCACCTTTAGCAGAACACGGCACAATCGGCTACCAAGTTCATGAACCTCGTTTAGTATTACAGAAGGTTATCCCACCCGCTTCAGTAGCCCAAGCAGTAGCGAACGGAGTTCGTAGAGGTCAATATAGTATTAACCTTAATTCGTGGGTTTTAGTAAATACAAGTATTCCAGCAGCCCAAACAACCTCTACTAATCAAATCGCAGTAGATTTAACAAGAGCCAAAAGTATTATATCGGTGCCTACATCGCAGTCTAATACTGATAATCTCTTATATGCGAATGGATTACAAGGATTATATTTAGACGCAAATAGATACATTTATCAAATTGATAACAAATTTAGACCAGATAGACACTGCCCCCTCGCACGAGAACAATTTCCAGCCGCTCTCGCCGCTCCAGACCCCGATTGTGTATTAAGACCTTATAAACTAGGACAGCACCCATCTGGATACCATATTTTTGAAGTTGAAAAATCACTAATTTCTGCTGGTATGGATTTAAAGAATCTTAACTTTATCACCCCTAATAGTGGCACTGATAATCAATTTCAAGCCGTAGAGCCTGGCTCTTGGTTAGTAGCAAGAAGTTTAGCGGGTCAAGCAAATACTTCAATGAATTTAATGGGTAAATCGGTGCTATTATATTTAGATTTTAGAGCATCATCTAATATGGTTAAGTTAATTCACCATTTCGTAGTTCATAATAGGTCAATTGTATTTGAAGGTATGAATGGTATAGCAATAGACTATTAAATAATTTTCTTGTATCTATTTAATGTCGCATAAAGAGAGATTTAATAAAAAACACGGACAACCTAAAGGCACATCTAATTCTATTGCTAAGATAGCAAGTCTTAGCGGTATATCAAAAAAATCCGCTCAAGATATTTACAATAAAGGTATTGGAGCATATAAAACAAATCCCTCTAGTATTCGACCTCAAGTAAAATCTAAAGAACAATGGGCGATGGCTAGATTGTATTCAGCAGTTACTGGCGGTAAAGCGGCGAAAGTTGATAAAAATGAATTAAAAGAAGGCAAAACTAAATCAAAGCCTAAGGCGAAGCCGACCCCAAAAAAAGCACCAGTTAAAAAAAAAAAAAGTTATTAGTATATAATGCCTATTGCGTCGGATAAATGGAGAAAAGAAAAACCTTTATATAAACCAGTACATAGCCTTGTAAAAGGTAAGAAGGGGAGCGTCTATGTAATGAAAGGAGGAGCAAAAAGGCTTATTCATTTCGGCGATTCTTCAATGACGGATAAAAAAAAAGGAGCATCAAAAGCCCAACAGAAATCTTATTTAGCGAGAAGTGCTGGTATTCGTAATAAGGCTGGTAAATTAACAAAGAATGATAAAAATTCAGCGAATTACTGGTCTCGTAAAATTAACTGGTAAGTCGTAGCAAATATAAAACCGATTTTGACCTTGTTTTTTTTCTTTTATATATTCATAACATTATGCCAGAAGTTCGTGCGAGAAACTTACAAAATTTAACTATGAGATACCTCAACTTAAATCCAGTCAATGCGACAAGCAACGCGACCTATTCGTTTCGTAATGGGCTTCCATTAATTCGCTTTGATATTAGTGCGACAGAAGCCCCTATGCTTATGGACGGTAAAAATTTACGAATTAACGGTAGATTTACTGCTAGAACTACTGCAGGAGCAAAATTGACTAATACACAAAATAATTATGTTGATAATTATGCGGGTCTTTTTGGATCATGTATTCAAAATATTACTATTTCAAGTAAAAGACTTAATCAAACTTTAGAAAGAGTTACTCAATATAATAGATTAGTTCCTTCTATTATATCCCAGTTAAATAATGGTAAGTATATAGATACCGCTTTATCACACGGAGGCAAACACGCTTGGTCTATCCCACAGATGAGGCATCAGTTAAACGCTTATCATGCCTTTAATCAGCAAGGCAATAGTGTAGCAACGGCAAATCAACAAGGAGTAGATTTTTCTGCACCCCTATACGCTGGGATTTTACAGACTGGCGAAGATATTGATTTATCATCTAGAAGTGGTGTAGGTGGTTTAGTTGTTGAAATTTTACTTAACAGCGATGTATCTGTTATCTTTGGGAGCGATGCCGCTAACGCCGCTACATTAGCCACTTATACTTTGAGCGGACTTACTCTTTCAGTTCCAGTATATGAAATGGGAGGCGAAGCAGCCCAGAGTTATGCGGGTCAAGTGAATCAATACCAATTTAATTCTTGGTCGTCTATGTTCCAAACTCTTAATAGTGGTTCTTCTGTTGTCGCATTCACCCCAGGACTCAGCCGAGTTACATCGTGTATCCAGAACTTTATTACGGCTTCCGATTTAGGTAATCAAAACTTTAATCCGTGTCGTTTAGGATATGGAGGACAGATTCAGCAATGCCGATTTAGTAAAAATGGGGCTCTATTTCCATTACAGTTTAGGCTTCAGTCGGTCAGTGAGAGTAATGATAAAGCGGCACGACCAAATCAGCAAAATAATCAGTCATCACATACATATAAAGTTCTACCTGAATGGGTGAGAAATTCTTTAGAAGGTGTTTCAAGTCGCCGAATATCAAGAGTTAAGAATACTGCTTTAGAATATAACGGTTGGTCTAGTGGTGTTGTTGATAGAGACCAATCTGCTGGTAGAACTGGTACTGGTCCTGGGACAGCATTTACACAAGCCATTTTATATGATAGTTATGGTGGAGGCACAGATTTTAGTCAAGAAGTCTTTTCATTTGAAATTAGAATTAGTGGCGATAATCAGCAAGTTAATGGCGTAGATAATGCTGGAGGTGTTATCGGTGCTTCAGCCAATAACATTGACGGCACAGCGGCGACAGCCCAAGCCGTTCATCTTTATTTCTTAAATCAAAATACAATCCAGTATAGCCCTAACGGTATTGAACTCCAGCGATAATTCTATAGACTGTTTTTATAAATGTATTAGAACATTAAATGATTAAAAAAAATTGATTTTTTATTTTGTCTTTATTTTCTAGTCATTAAGTAAAACAAAATGGCTGGATTTCACTCAAAAACCTTTATTAAGCACGATGACTATATGACTCCTAAATCGGCTTGGGAGGCTATAAAAGAATTTATACCGCCTTATCATAATATCTGGGAGGCTTTTTACGGCGACGGTGTTAGCGGTAGATATTTACAAGAAGTATTAGAAGATAACATAGTCATTCACGAGCCAATTGACTTCTTTAAAAATAATAAGGGCGATATTATTGTTAGTAATCCGCCTTTTAGTATTAAGAAAGAAGTATTTACTAGGCTAAAAGAACTTGATAAACCTTTTATAATTCTATGCCCTAGTTCTATGATTAACACCCAATATATGCGAAATTTATTTTCTAATACAGAAGATAAAATTCAAGTAATTATACCTCGTAAGCGTATTCAATTTACTAAACTTGACGAAAATGGTAGAATCCCAGAAGGTTGGACTAATAGATGTAATTTTGATTGTTTCTATTATTGCTACAAAATGGATTTAGAACGAGATATTATTTGGTTAGAATAATCTATATAAATGTTATAGATGAGTTTTACAATTGATAAAGATAGTGATAATTATACTACAGATAAATCAGCGTGGCTAATGATAAAACAATTTATACCTAATAATAAAAAAATATGGTCTCCTTTTTTTTGTGATGGCTTACAAAAAGAATATTTTAAAGAAATGGGCTTTGATATAATTCACGAAGACGAAGACTTTTTTGAAAATAATAAAGGTGATATAGTTGTAGATAATATCCCATTTAGTAAAAAAAAAGAAATATTAACAAGATTAAAAGAATTAGATAAACCTTTTATTTTAATCATTCCTACATGTTTGCTTTGCTTAAAATGGTTTCAAAAATTATATGCGAATGAAATTCAAATTTTAATACCAATGAAAAGACTAACTTTTACAAAATTAAACGAAGAAAGTGTAGGATATACGCCCCCATTTGGTTCATTTATTTACTGTTATAAAATGAATTTAGATAAAGACTTAATATTTATATAACCGATTAGTTTTCTCAAATTTTTTATATTTAATATATTCATAACATGAATATTAATCCTGGCTCTCTCCCAGATGTTTTAAAAGCCGATATGGGCGGTAGCGAGATTCAAATGGATGTAGATACCGAAACCGCTTTAGTAGAACCAACTAGCCACCGTTTTGATAGTTCAAATGGCGGATTGACGACTTGGATTATCCCTCCGAAGGGAGTCGCCGCAATGGCTGATGCCGCTTTAGTTTTTGAACTTGTAAGCGATGAAGGTGATGGAGTTGTAGCATATAACTTTTTAGCGGGTGCATGTGGGTGCGTGCAGCGTGCAACGCTTAGAAGTGGCGGACAAATTATAAGTCAAGTAGAACATGCGGGTCTTTATTCTCTTTTAAAAAAACAATTTAACGACCAAGATTACAAAGTAGGCGTATTAGACGCAAGGCATAAATCATCAAACGCTATAGAACATCGTGTAGCACCCGCTTTAATTGCTAATTCAACTATTACACCAGCATTTCATCAAATTTATAATCCAGAATGCGACCAAGTAAGCACTTTTCAAAAATCATACCAAAACGGTGCTAACGCTCATCAAGTTCAAGCCTCAAAATGTTTATCAAATGTCGCAGGTCGTGGTGCTGAGGCAGTGATTAGACTTGCTGAAATCTTCCCAATCTTTAATTCAAGGGCTAATCTTCCAGTATTTGCTATGGCTTCAATGGAGTTAGAAATTGAATGGGCGGCAGCGGGTCAAACCGCCGCTAATGGAGGCACTGCAGCAAATCAAACAAATAGTGTTTTAATACAAGCCGATATTCCAGATACCGCCGCAGCTCGTGCTCAACTCACAACCGCAACAATGGCTTCTAATCCTTTCTTAATGATGGACTTTATTCATTATCCAGAAGAACAGATGAATCAAATACAAGCACAAATAGAAACCAGTGGTATTATTATACCTTTTATTGAAACAGTAGCCGTTAGAGGTGTAAATCCTCAGAGCGATGTAAGTGTCGCCGCTGGAGCGGACGCCTATGAAAGAGTTGAATCCGACCATATTCTTGGTATGGCTGGTAAAGAAGTTGAAACAATTTTAGTTCAAAAAGAATACGATATACGAACGGGACACGGTTTAGCCGAAATTGATGGGGCTTATAATCAAATTTACGCTCATAGAAATATTTTAACAAATGGATTAAAGTCGCAAGACATTCCTGGCGAAGAATATAACTTTATCATAAATAATGTTCGTGTCTATAATCAAGATGTAAGCAATAAAGCACAACAGCACCATTATGTATCACAATGCGAACCTCGTGGCTTTCAGTGTGTAGATACTCAATATTCAACTACTGGTTATGATGTTAATAAATGTAAGGAGTTATTAGATAGTCAGTGGCAGTTCGGTTCTTTAACAGCACAGACTATTAATTTAGCAAGATCAAAGCCTTATCTTGCTGGGACAATGAATGTTCTAGGATTAAATCTTAAAAAATACAATGTTCTTGCTCCAACTGTCGGCAACGGTCAGCGTATTGGTTCAGCACCAATTCAATTAAAATATTCAAGAGTTGCTATTGGTGTTAATGGTTCGGCTGCCAATTCTCTTAGAGGAGCAGTCAATCTCAATATTTTTATTGAATATAAAAGGACTATGATGATAACACCGACTGGAGTGACCGTCAGTGATGCGTAAATAGAATGTTATAGCATATAGTTTAGTTATTGTTTTTTTTAATCTTTGTATTTATTAAATGGCTACTTATCAAAATAAGGTTTATGAATGTAGCAGACAATCTGCTTCAGTTGTTTTAAATGAAGAAGGGACAGAATGGATTAATGAAATTAAAGAAGGTATTAAATTAGATAAAGGCGATACAATTCGAATACTTGGTTCATTTGTTAATGAAAGTGCTGAAGGAGACCAAATAGAAATTACAAAAACTATGGCTATAAATGTAATTCATACTCCATATATAAAAGGCTCAAGTCTAGCAACAGCAAATCAAAAAGACGATTTAATAGATGTGGGTATGTATGGCGATGTTTGTTATTCAACAGATGCTACTGGTATTGAACCGCCTACAAATCCTCAACCTATTAAAGAATTTACTGGACCTATTGATGCTAATACTGGTAATCCAAGCCCCGCTTTAGTTTATTCAGTAGATATTGAAGATGATAAAAATTATCAAAATCAAACAACTACAACTTTAACGGCTGGGACATTGGGCGGACCTGGTTTTAATGCTAAATCACAATGGCAACTACAAGAAGATAAAGGCATTGTATGGGGGACTACTATAGATACTGGGCGTAAATTGAGTTTGTTTTATAATCAGTCTGTAGATAATGAATTATATTTAGCCCAAAAGGTTCAAAAGTTAATACTACCAGTTATAGACGCATTATGTAATAGACAAGGTAATATAGGTCAAGCCTCAATAGATACGATTTACGGACCTAATGATAGAAGAACATTATTAGAACCTTTAGTTCAAAACGCACCAGATATCGGAGCGGGTCGTTTTTCTGGTTGTCCTAAGCCTGGTATGTTAATAGCAACGGTTTCAATTTCAAATTCTAACGGTTGGTATGCTAAAAGCGGTGAAGCAATTTATCAAGCAAATAGAAGCGGAGTAGCACCTTTAGACGGACCGAATGGTTTATGGGGAATACCAAATTTATTAGGAGGCGTTGAATCAGTAATAGCAAAAATAATCGCTGTAAGACCTTTAATTTATTCTATAAAAGGTAAGCCTACAAATTGTTTTGAGGTCTATGTTACTGATTTTGTAAATCCAGCAACAAAGAAAAAAGGATTTTACGAGCATACTTTCGCAGGTGGGACATATGCCGTTCAAGCATTAACAACTCCAGCACCTACAAATCCTATTACAACTGGCGACCCTATTACATGTCGTAAAGCACCTCACGGAGCGGGACAAAAAACAAACGGATATAGTTCAAATCCAGCATTTAATCCTATAAACGGTATGAGTTATAAATATACTATGGAACCTTTTATAGACCAATATAATGGGGGTTCATATACTGGATATGTAGATAGTAATAATCCTAATCAAGGTTCTTACGCTTCAAGAGATATTAGATATGGGAGCGATGATAGTTCAACTGATGCCGACACTGAATATAGATTAGGATTAAGACAAAATTATGGACTCTCTCATTTATGGAATGGGGGTTCTTGTAGTATGATGAGAGCAAGTCTAACAAATAGTAGTCAAACAGCCCAAACTTATACACTTTGGAATAGAGACCCCGCATCACCGATTGACGCTGATTTTGATATGGAATTTCAACAATATTCTTCTGGGTTTTCAAATGGTAATCCAGAAGGTTATATAGGTATAGACGACCCATCATCTTTAGGAGCGTATATATGTGTTAATGAGGCTACAATGTTAGATATAATTCAAAACGGTCAAGATTTAGATAGTGAGGCTGGATTTGGTGCTTATCCAGAAGACGCTGGATTTCTGCCTAGAATTTGGTTTGAGTATTCAAAACAAGTTAATGAGAGCGGATATAAAAATAGACATTATGTTAATAATTGTTCTACAGAATCAGCGGCGGGACAACCGATGAATAACTCAACCCATTATGAGAATAGATATGGATACGATATTTGTGGTAAGCCAGATAATAAAAATTGGATTTTAAACACTCATGATTTTGGTTCTACAGTAGCCCCAACAGCACCAGACGGAGGAAATACTGGTTGCACGCCATATTCGGATCAAAATGCTTCTAATGTTGTAATGGTTGGGACTGGCGACCCTTTAATTTATTCTTCATCAAATGGTTTTAGGGATTTTGCTACAATCGGTGTTAATAATCCTAATACAAGTGCTGAAGGAACTCCCTATGAATGGTGTGGATACAATACTACAATTACTTCAACTCATTTTCAACAAAAAGATATAGGCGATGTAACATTGAGTCAAGGAAATACAGTTAATGAATACACAGTCTATCAAAATCAAATCGCTGGTAATTTTTTATTTATAGAATGCGGAACTAATCCCATACCAGTATTAGGTGCTATTGTAAGATTAGGCGGAGATTGGGGTAATACAGTAGGATATCCATCAGTAGGCGGTCAAAAAATTACAAACATTCAAGCTGGGGGGACACCGACTCAAATAAGAATAACAGTTAGCGGTCTTATTACTGGAGGAGGGACTATTATAGGTCAAAAGGTTTATATAGGCGAGAAGGCTGGTTTATGGTATGACGGCACTGGGACTAATGGAGTTTCTTGGGCTACTGATATGTTAATGATAAGAGAACATTTAACTAAAATAGATGTGCCTAGTGGATATTATACAAAAGAACAATTAGGAGCAAGAATAAATGATGTGCTACATTATTCTACTACAAAATACGCTTTAAAAGAAGGAACAAGAATAACTAGCGGAGATAATAGAAATGAGTATCAAGTGCCTACAACTATAGGCGTTAAAGAAAATGCTTTAAGTAGCGAACCTACTATGATTAATGGTAATTTTTTACATTCATATATCCCAGAATTATCTTATGGATTTTCACCAATAACAACAGATAACGCCGACGATTTAGATTTAACAGCATCAACAAAGGATTTAACAAATGAATTATTAACATACGACTGGGATGGGACTACTTTTTATAATTTGGATTCTCTACCCGCTTACAATGGCTCTACGGTTAGATATGTTTGGGAGAAAGACACTAATAATATTACTTGGTTCGGCAAACATATTAAACTATATACTATACCTTATTTAGAACAAAATAACGGCGTATCGCCTCAAACTCATTTAATAAGGTTAAGAGGTGGTTCATTAGTTTCAAGCGATTTTGATGGGACAACACAACCAGCACCAGCCCCCGCACCTACTTTTAGATGGACTATTAACAATCCTTTAGGGACTCGTTTCAGCGGATGGTTAGAACCTTTAAGAGGTCAAAGATTTAACGCTAATACATATCACGCCCAAAATCCATCAATAGAAAGTCAAGGCACAGCCTATACTTATTGTTATAGAACAAGAGGTGTTAGAAATTTATTAAATAATGGCGGATCATGTCGCATATTTTGCGGAGCGAATAATATCTCTGTTGAATTTAATGAACTTGCTAATAGGTTTAATATATATAATCTTTATACTCCTATACGACCTCACGCTTCGGAGAATCCAGACGAGCAATCCTTCTCTGTCGATGATGCCGTGCCTTCTTCTATAATAAATATGAAAAAAACTGGAGATATAGATGATAGTCTAACTGGTTTATATATATCTAATTTAAATGGTGGTTCTTTTACTGAAGAAGATTGGGGTAGAAGTTGGGCTGATAATTGGTTATATGATACTGATGATGATTTATTAATAAAAGAATATGGGACACTATTTTTAGATGCTTTAGGCTATGTAGAGAGTCAATTAAACGAGATTAGTGGATTTGGTATAGAAAAAGATGTAGTATGCCCTTACACCTTTAGAAATCCTTTACAACAATACGGACGGATTTTGAGGGGAGGTGCTAAAATAACCCCCGCTTTAAATGGTTCAAATCCTTTTGCTAATGAATGTCTTAATATAAATCCAGTTCAACAATACATGATTGAAACTGAAAGCGACGATTTCTTCGCTAAAGACTTCCCAGTTTTAGGGACAAGCCCATATTACTTTATAGGGTCAGACCTACCTATTAATCATTTTAATGGCAACACTACTGGGACTAAACTACCAGTAGTAGGCATTAACGCAAGAAACTTTCATTCTTTTGGATTTTCATTTGATTTGGGTGCGAGTAGTATAGAATATGTAATAGAAAGACCAGAAGTAATAACAAGTATTAAAACGGCTATATATGATAGCAACTTGAAAACTCCAACTAATATAAGTAAATATTCATCTATTATTTACTTACTTACTAAAAACGGATATACAAAACCTTTGAACGCCGACGAAATGAAACAAGTAGTCCAGCAACAATTAAAACAAAATATACCTCAACCTTTACAATATTTCGCACCGCCTCGTGCTAATATGACTTTACAACCGCCAGTCTTTATACCGCCTAACTTTCAACAAGCACAATGGAACGGTTCATTATTAAATCCGTTGGCTGATAATAGTGATGATGAAACATTCTAATTATACGATTATACGGTTTTTAGTATAATGATATAATCAAAGTATTCTAAATATTGAATTGACTAATTTATTTTTATTTTTATAGATTTCATTATATGCGAAGTTTCAATATACAGTTATATAGAATAGTATATAATAGTATAATCCTAATATTATTGTTTTAATTTAAATATTAAATATATTTATAATGGTTTGTTATCTTTGTAATAAAGATGCTACTGAATTCTATTCGGATTATTTTTGTATTAGATGTAAAAAGATTCAAGATATCATGAAACTATACCCTAATGTATTAGAAACATTAGAGTTCTGTTATATTAGAAACGAAAAACAAGTAGATAACAAAAAAGAATTAGTAATAAAAAAGAAGGTATCTTTTGCCGATGTTCTTAGCGGTGTAAAGACACGAAGTAAAACTAAAGAATTAAATGATATTGAAAGTGTAGATTAAAATTTATGTTCTATAAACATCGTTTGTTTTACAAAAACCTTACACCATTTTTTATTATAACAATCAACCATATCCTCATCGCATTCAATTCTTACATATCCATTATACTCGGTTATATTTTCTTCAAGAAAATCCTCAAAGGCTTGGTGAATAGTATTCAGCAATCTCGCATTACAATCTTCTATCTCATCTATAATATGTTGTGTAAAGCCTTTGTAAAATTCTATTTCGTGTTCTTTGTTATCAAAACAAATCTCTTTTATTTCGTCTTCTGCTCCAATGTATTCAAAAGCGATGTGTTCGGTATCAAGTTCAAGTTTTTTAATAAGACTCATTGTGTTTGTAGGTATATACTATTTTTATAATGAGAAACGGACAAATCAATTTTGTTTAATGTTTTAATGATGTAATACAATCCTTTAGAGGTCTATAGAATTGATTTTTTTATAGACTGTTAAAGAACCTTATTAAAATCTTAATACAAATAGATTATCATTAAA
>Ga0181411_1000165_pt1 | contig 22563 bp, 26 predicted proteins | sample 34SPOviralmetaG_FD_130114 | JGI IMG/M metagenome (GOLD analysis project Ga0181411, IMG submission 130114) | Marine viral communities from the oligotrophic San Pedro Time Series (SPOT) site, San Pedro Channel, CA, USA - 34 SPOT_SRF_2012-07-09 | ecosystem: Environmental > Aquatic > Marine > Strait...
ATAACAGCTTTAAACTATATAACTATGCTACAAGCAGCTATGCTGTAACCATAGACAGCAGCGGTAATGTTGGGATTGGCACTTCGGCCCCTGTCGCTGATTTTGTTGTGAGCAATGGAGGTGCAGCAGGGATAGAGTTGCAGCCAGAAATAGCTACAGACACAAATAGAATAACAAACTTCGATAGAGCCGCAAGTGCTTACATGAACTTTAGATTAGATGCTTTAACTCATCAGTTTTTAATTAGTGGCACAGAAGTCATGCGTATAGCCAGCAACGGAGATGTTGGCATCGGAAAGAGTTCGCCAGGAAATCCGGGTTGGGCTAGAAACGTACACATTCACGGCTCTGGCAATGGTGGTGGGTTAAAGCTAACTGACAACACATCTGGCTCTGGCAATAATGATGGTCTTGATATTGCAAGCTACCAAGGTACTGCCTTTATTATTAATCGTGAAAATGCCGACATAAGATTTCATACAAACGATGCTGAAAAAATGCGCATCACCAGCAGCGGTGCTATTGGTTTTAACAACTCATCCCCATCACATCAATTTGATTTTTTGCACGACTCAGCGGCTACATATATGGCTAGATTCCACCATAATGGTAATAACGTAAATAGATACGGTATAATTATTGCTGTAGGTACAGATGATAATTCTGGAACTAATACCCATATATCTTTTGCAGATGGCGATTCTGACAGTGTTGGCTCTGTATCATCTTCTGGCGGCACAGTTTCTTACAACGCATTTTCTGCTTCACACGAAGTTATATTGCCAGATGCAGATAATGCAGAGGGTTATCCTTATGGGACGTTAGTAGAAACATCTAGTATAACTTATGCAAAAAACTTATCAGGGCAAGACTTTGAAAGAGGTATTCGGTACAATGTAACTAAGTCTAGTGGAGCTAATTCAAAAGCTGTTCTTGGTGCATATAGTGGTAAAATTACACAGGAAACTAACCTACATTTTGCATATGTTTTAGGCGATGGTCATATTCTTTGTAACAACTCTGGCGGTAACATAGCAGTAGGCGATGGTATATGCACATCTTCAACGGCTGGCATTGGACAAAAAGCTACTGTTAATCCTTCAATGATTATTGGTATTGCTCAAGAAGCGATTACCTTTGCTGACAATACAGAAACTAAACTCGTTGCAGTTCAATACGGATTGCAACAATTTACACCTTGGCCTTAAAGGATAAACAAACATGGCAATCACATACACTTGGACTATTCCAACCGTTGAAAGAACAATCGCATCAGGTGGCATCAACACAATACACTGGCGTTGCAGTGCAGTTGACGGTGATCACTCAGTCGGCAGCTACGGCACAGTCGGTTGTACGCCTGACCCATCTGCATCTGATTTCATTGCGTATGACAGTGTGACAGAAGCTAACTGTATTGCATGGGCGCAAGCTCATGTTGGCAAAGACGACACTGAGGCGGCACTTGCTACCCAGATAGCGGTGCTTAAAGCACCAACCCAAGCTACAGGACTACCTTGGTAATGGCGCAAGAATGGCATCTATCTAAGTCTATACCTCTTACATTTGTACTCGCTATTGTTGTACAAACTATAGGTCTTGTGTGGTATATGTCATCACTAGATGCAAACGTAACAAGCAATGCCCGTGAAATAGCTAGGCATGAGATACGAATCAATGAAATAGAAAAGACAGCACAACTACAAGCTGTAATGCTAGGACGCATTGATGAAAACATAAAGGCAATACGGGATGCAGTAGATAAGATGCAAGCCGCAAATTCTGCTAGATAATAAGGTAGTTTACTATGGACCCTTTTACAGCAATGGCTGCAGCTACGGCTGCTTTCAAAGGAATAAAGAAAGCTGTTGATGTAGGAAAAGACATTTCATCTATGGGCCAAACATTATCTCAATGGTCTAAGGCGGTAAGTGACTTAGACTTCTTAGAGAAAAAAGCTCAGAAGCCGCCAATGTATAAGATGTTTAGTGACACTCAGGCTAATGCCTTAGAGATCTGGACACAAAAGCAGAAGCTCAAGGAGATGAGAGAAGAGCTAAAGGAATACATCTCTTTTGTTTATGGACCGTCATCTTGGAAAGAGATAGTAAGAATAGAAGGTGAACAACGTAAGGCACAAAGAGATGCGGTATACGCACAAAAAGAGTTTATAGATAACTGTATTAATGGTGTAATAATAACTCTTATGGTACTAGCAGGTGTAGGTGCATTGATAGTTGTTCTGTACTTAATAGGTGCTAAACAAGGCAAGTGGTAAATAAAAAGAAAGTTAAAAGACATGGCAAAATTTTTAGTTAGTGCTGGTGGATCTGGAGGGTCTTGGACAGGAGAGCATGGGTCTACTATAGGTAAATCTTATGGCTCTGAAGCAGAAGCTGAAGCAGCAGAAGCTAAGGCTAAAAAGGTTTCAGGCTATGCTGAAGGTGGAGACACCACAAAACTAAATAGTCAGTTAACAGCTGCAAAACAAAATCTTATTAAACAACAAACTTTGTTAGCTAATGAACAAGCTCAAACTGCTAAAATGGTTGCTGAAGGATTGCCAGTTAATGTTGATGGAACTAATGCTGCTCAACAAAAAGTAACTGACGCCCAGAATAAAGTCAATGAATTACAAGGAGAGCTTTCTAATATAGTACAAGGTGCAGTAAGACAAAAAACTGCAGATGCAATAGTTGATCCTGCATCGTTAACGACAGATCAAACCGTAGATAAAATTACTCCTACTAGTGATCAGCTTATTACTACTGGTACAGGAGAATTAGGCCCAGCACCTCAAGGTACTGTCACTAAAGTAGGAGATGCAGATCAAGCTATTACTCCTGATGCTGTTACTACATCTAAAGCAGAAGTTGATACGTCTAAGTCTGAAGTACAAACTGAAGTAGATAAGACACAAGCTGCTCAAGGTACACTTTCAGAAGGGTCTACCTTTGAGGGTGTAACTATGGAGCCTACTGACACTGCAGTAGGTAACGTAAAAGCAGCACAAGGTAGTAGTATTGTAATGAATAACCCTGTCACTAGGGAAATTCAAGAAGGGGAAATTATTTCTGGCTCAGCTGATGCTGTTAAGGCTGCTGCTTTTACAGAGCAAGTGCAAGCTGCAGAGGCTACGCCTTCAGAGAAAGCTACTGTAAAAGGTCAACTTGATGGCTTGATGGCAGACTTTGAAGAAGGGGCTACACCTGCGTGGGCTGCAGGAGCATTGCGTAATGCTACAGCTGCAATGACTGCTCGTGGTTTAGGTGCTTCATCTATGGCAGGACAAGCACTTGTACAAGCTGCAATGGAAGCTGCACTACCTATAGCTGCTGCAGATGCACAGACTGTAGCTGGCTTTGAGATGGCTAACTTGTCGAACAGACAACAACGTGCCATGCTTGCAGCTGAACAACGTGCTGCATTTATGGGTCAGGAATTTGACCAGAACTTCCAAGCTAAAGTTCAAAACGCATCTCGTATTGCTGACAGGGCCAACATGAACTTTACTGCTGAACAACAGGTAGCACTAGAGAACTCTCGTAACGCTAATACAGTTAACATGGCTAATCTAAATAACCGTCAAGCTATGGTAATGGCTGAAGCATCCGCTATAGCTAACCTAGAGTTATCTAACTTATCTAATCAGCAACAAGCTGCAGCACAGAATGCTCAGTCTTTCTTACAGATGGATATGTCTAACTTGTCTAACAGACAACAGACAGAAATCTTTAAGTCTCAGAGTATGATCCAATCTATTCTTACTGACACAGCAGCACAGAATGCAGCAAATCAATTTAACGCTACTAGTGAAAATCAAACTAATCAATTCATGGCTAATATGAAATCACAAGTAGAACAATTTAATGTAAGTCAGTCTAATGCTATGGCTCAGTTTGATGCTGATGCTACAAATGCTATGACTAAGTTTAATACAGATGTAATAAATCAGAGAGATCAATTCAACGCAACTAATCAACTTGTGATTGCACAAGCAAATGCATCTTGGAGACAGAAGGTAGCGACTACAAATAGTGCTGCACAGAATATAGCTAACGCTGAGTCTGCTAAAACAGCTAATGCTTTTACTGCATCTACAATAGATCAGATCTGGCAGCGTGAGCGTGACATGATGTCTATGGCATGGAAGTCAGCAGAGAGTTCATCAGATCGTGCAAACAATATAATTATGCAACAGTTAGGTATAACAGCACAGAAGGCAGCTATAGATGCACAAATTGCAGCAGATTCACAGAGTGCTATTGGTGGTTTATTTGGTAAGCTTCTTTTCTATGGTATCACAGGCAGTACTGGGGCAGCAGTATAATAATAATGATAAAAACAAGGTATTAGATATGACATTTGGTGGCAAAAACAACAGTGCAGATATGCGAAATGCTATAGTAGAAGAGATTGATGGCGATTCTATTCAAGCTGCTATTGAGCAAGCACTTAGTGAATCAGCCTCTGCTACTACAGGTCAGGGCGTAAAAGCTGCTGCAAATACTTTAGCAGACACAAAACAAACTGTAGATTCTATGCGTCAAAGATCCTTGGGTGCAAGGAAAGAAGAAAACAAACAGATGGATGCTGACAACGAAAAAAGAATTGCTAATGTAGGTAAGTCTTGGATGACTCTCTTAATGGGAGATGAGGAATCTAATGCATCACAAGGTCCAGACCCTTTAGGTTTAGCTAGACCAGATCGTGAAGCTATTGCCGCTAAAAAAGAAAAAGGAAATAAAGATAAAGATACAGTAGGCCTTATGGGTAGACCTAAGCTCAGACCTGCCTCACTAACTGTAAATGCAGACTCTCCACTGAATGTGCGTAACAACAATCTAGGAAACATTTTAAACTCATCAAAGAATAAGTGGAAAGGACAAACTAATTTAGACACAGAAGAAACATTTGCTTCTTTTTCTTCTCCTGAGTTAGGTGTTCGTGCACTTAAAAAAGTTATAGAAGCTAACATAAAGGCAACATCTACTATAGAAGAATATGTTAATCGTTATGCTTCTGAGCCAGACGAAAGAGCACACTTTAGAAAGACAGGTTCTTTGTTACCACACTTAAAAAACTATGCATTAGTTATAGCTCAGAGCCAAGGATTAGATAGCGAAAAAGCTAAGATTCCTACAAAAACAAATATGCTGGAGTGGATTAAAGCCACAGCTAGAGCAGAAGGTGGGGAAGAAGCACTAAGTTACTTTACAGATGATATAATAAAAGCAGGATTAAAATAATGTTTGGTCTACCTTTAGAATTAATTACTATGCTTTTCTCTACCATCTTAGGTGGAGTCATGTCTATCTGGGGTCAGTCTAACAAGAGTAAAGCTGAACAGAATAAGATGCTCTTAGCTAATGCTAATTTCAAAGCTAACCAAGTTAACGCTGCACGTGATGCAGGTAAGACTGACTCACACTTTGCTTGGACACGTAGGCTTATAGCATTAGCTGCAGTAGGATCAATTATTGTCTTGCCAAAAGTAGTGGCAGTGTGGTATCCTGATGTAAGCGTTATTGTAGGTTACACAGAAGTGCAAGGTGGCTTTATGAATTGGCTATTTGGTCCTGAAGAAGCAATACAATGGAAGTCAGCTAACGGCTTTGTAATAACACCACTAGATACACATATTGTATCAGCAATCATAGGCTTGTACTTCGGTGCAGGTTTCACTAAATAGTAAGGTAAAAGAAATATGGCAATGATGGCACCCATACCCGGACAATCTCTTACAGATGAACCTAGTAACTTTGCTTGGGAAAGACCTCCTGAGATTACAGATCCTAATGAAGCAGTTATGTTTCACTTAGATCGTTTGTCTGAAAAGCCTGTTGCAGAATCTGTACTGTTCCTTATGGATTTCGGCTACCCTACAGATGTTCTTACACGTAGTATGCTTACAGCTGCAGTAGGTGAGGGTATGCACTCTATTGATGTTAGCTTAATAGTTGCTCCTGTGATTGAGGAAGAGCTAGGATACATGGCTCGTGTTGCAGGGATAGACTACAAAGAGACTTTTGAAGCTGATCAGACTGATGATGAACTACAAGAAGAAAGACTTCGCATGTTGATTAGCAAGAGGCTAAGTGACAACTTAGGTAAGGGTGACAAAGAGTTTGCAAGAAAAACTTTAAGTGCTATGGGTTCTTCTGGTGAGGATAACTTAGAAGCTATGCAATCTGATATAACACCTGCACAAGAACAAGAGCAACAAGATCTTATGGACTCAGGTGTAGAAGTGTCTGCAGAAGATGTAACAGAAGACCTACCTAAAATAGATATGCTTGCTGAAGAAAATATTGTAAATGAAGAACCCATGCCAAGCGGTAAAGGTCTAATGAGTAGGAGTGTTTAAATGGCTTTGAGTTTTTTTGGAGGTATGGCAGAAGGCTTTGGTCAGTCATTAGATGATCACGCTAAGTTTGTTAGGGATCACAGAGCTAAAACTCGTGACTTTCTTCAGACGTATGGTACACAAGCTGTATTAAAAGCTAAAGATGAAGCAAACAAAGTTATTGGTATAGGAGCACGACTTGAAGCTTTAAATTTTGAACCAGAAGATCTTACATATCTTGTAGATACTTCAGGCCCAGCAGCCTTAGCTACACTTTATGAAAAAGTTAAAGGGTTTGAAAGTGACCCTAGTAGATTAACATCGGATGTTGTTAAGCAAATGATGCAAAGAACAAAAGATTATAAGCCCTCTGGTACATCATATCAGGACATGGTTACAAAAGCTTTTGGTTTGTATGCTGCAAATGTTACAGATAATCCAGTAGAGAATGAAAGCAATGCGTTCCTTGCAGCTATGGGATTAGATCCTAAAGCAGGTGGTGGTGAAACATATATAGATAACTATACTGAGAGTGACATAAGACGTATTGCTGGTACACCTGCACCTAGTTTGACTTCTCCTCTATCTGTAGACTTTGGTGCCTTACCTAAAATACATTCACCACAAGCACTAAGAGCTTATGCAACAGATACTCTTTTACGTATAGAAAGAGAAGCTGAAGTAGCTTTAAGTGGACTTTATGAAGGATCAAAAGAATTAACAGATCTAGCAAAAGGAGACAACGCATCTCTTTATAATTCATTAGCAGCTGCTATTAAAGAAGATAACTACGAGTTAATGGTAAAGCTTGTACCTTCTATAGGTAATGGACTTTTAGAATTTAATGATCTTACTAGAGGTGGTTTAAGTAACAACGCTTTCTTCTTACAATCAGTACCTAATTTCTTTTCTAGTGAAACAGCTAAAAGAGAAACAGGCGGCTTAGGAGTAGGTCTTACACCTCAGTATGCTAAGTTTTTTAAAATATATAAAGATATTCCACCTCTTGAAGATATTAAAACTTATCCTACAGAAGAAGAAGGTGTAGCGTCAGGAAATAAATTCTTTATACTAAATGGTCTTATTCAAGTAGTGGAACCCGACGAACAACCTATTACTCAACAAGGTAATGTGTCTACTAAACTTGCGCCCGGCGATGTCCTAAACATAAAGTTAAGTGGTGGTGTAGATTTAGATAATAATATCACGGTAACAAGAGATGGAAAAATTATAATAGCTAAACTACCACCTATTGATGTGACTGGTTTAACAGCCTCAGAAGCAGAACAAAAACTTTTAGAGCTACTTGAATTAGGGGATGAGGAACGAGGAACTAAGTCTACAGCTTCTGTTATGATGGGAACTGAGACTGTAGAAAATGAACCAACTGACTTAACAGAACAGATGTTATCTTTAGATGTTCCTGATACTGTCAAAGGTAATCCTACCCTTTCTAATTGGGATGCTTTATCTATTAATGCATTGTCAGACTTAGACAGAGAACAAAAGCGTGATGTAACTACTAGCAGAGAAGTTAAGAAAGCCGATACTCTTGCTTTGTCATCAGCCCTTAATAGTGTAAAAGAATATCTTGAAGCTGATGCTAAAGGACTTAGTAATGAAGCTCTTGAAGCAAAAGCACTTGAGATGACTTCAAAGATTATGACTGCACCTGAAGATGTACAGGCTGTAGTTATGGGTTTAATTCAAGACTTAGAAGATAATAAAATTCCTGAAGAAAAAGAGAGTTTAATAGATAAAGGTTTAAGTTTTTTAAAGAGAGTAATTCCTAAGAAAAAAGAAGAAACAATATTAGGATCTAATGACCCTGCAGACGTAGTTGCTATGGGAAAGATACCTTACACAGAACTTAGAAGCACTCAAGCAGTTCCAGATGCTATTAAGTTTAACTCTTTTGACAGTTTAAAAAATGAATTAAAGCTAGGTAATCTTAAAGATGGTGACGTAGTTGAATTTCGTACAGAGTATTTCGTAGTAAATCAACAAGGCCTGTCTGGACCTATTGGCAAAGTAGACTTAATTAGGAACTGATAAAACTAATGGCTAATTATACACTTAAAACATTTCGAGATCTTGATGAAAAAGAAACTGTTGAAGAGGTAAAACCTTACACTCTAAAAACTTTTGATCAACTTGAAACTGTTGAAGAGGCAAAGCCTTACACTCTAAAAACTTTTGATCAACTTGAAGATTCTGTAACTGCTGAGCCTACCGACAAAGCTACTGCTACACGACAGACATTACAATCATTACCTGATGCTCAAACTATCAATGACCTAATGACTGACAACAACTTCGCTGTAGTTGGACAGTACATGGATCAACGTTTTGGTATGCAAGAGGCTAGGCATGGGCGTCAGAAGATTGTGGATTCATTCGTCAACCACATGCGTAAGTTTAACTTTGGTCAATCTGTAACTACAGGCACAGAGTTAGCCTATCTTAGTACAGATGATGAGACTAAGAAGATAGCAGCAGGTCAAGCATATAAACTTTTTGATAACATGAAGGGTGCTTTCTCTGAGGAGTACACGCTTGCTCAAAAGGCTGACGCTGTGTACGACTACGGGCGTGCTCTTGTTGTAGACCCTATTAACTTAGTATCTTTAGGTTTTGGTAAACTTATTACAGGCGGTGCTACAAAAGTTGCAGCAGGTCTTGCAAAAGAAACAGTTAAGAAACTTGTCACTGAATCGCTAGGTAAGAAAGCAGCAAAAGGTACGCTTACTAAAGCTATGCAGACACAAGCTAATCAGATTGAGCAAAGAGTAATAGGTCAGATCCTTAAGGGTGAGGCTGTTAAAGGTGTTGCAGAAGGTGCCTTTAAAGAAAGCCTTAAGGCAATGACACGCAAAGAAATAATAGCAACAGCTGCTTTTGATAGTGCTGCTGCTGTTACTGTAGATACTGTGTATCAAAAAGCTCAAATGCAAGCTAATGTACAAGATAACTACAGCGTACTACAAGGTGCTCTTACTGGTGTTACAGGGGTATTTGGTGGGTCACTAGCCTATGGTCTTAGCTTACTTAACAAGGCACCTCACAGTGAAGCAACTCTACCTCTATTTATGCAAGCTCATGATAATGCCATTGCAACTGAAGCAGCAGTAGATGCTTTAGCAAAAGAAGCTCGTAAGAAGAGTAATAAAGAAGCTATCAAGAATATGAACTTTAGTGAATTTACTAAAGCACTAAATAAAAGTAGTACTGCTGCAGCTAGGTGGGCAGCTAAAGTAAACAGAGGAGATAAGCTTAGGCGTACTACAGATGGATCATCTGATCCACGCAGAGATGAGTTACTAGGTGCGTTCTTTCATGGAGTAAACGATGGAGATGATGTATTTAAAGGACTAAAGAATATCTTTGATGACTTTGGTATTAAGTTATCTAATGAAGATGATACATTTAAAAACTTTACAGACTTTGTAACAGAGACTATTAAAGCCCTACCTAAAGAAGCTAAAGCTGAAGTTAATTCTTTATATAAGTCTACCATGCAGAAACTTCCTGAGTTTAACCCTAATGGAAAACCTGCAAGCTTGGTAGGTGGGTTAAACATTCTTTCTAGTTTATCTAGTGAATGGGGCCGTCAAGGTCATATACTTTCTAAACTTAAACAAGACTTAAAATTGTCCAAAGGGCAGACAGCTGCAGAAAAATACAATGAACTTGTAGAAGAAACCCTTGATGCGCCTACTCCTACAGCTGTAGAGGCAGCAAGGGCTACAGTAAAAGAAGGTGCTGCTACAATGCAGCAGAACTTAATTCGTATGTTAATTACACACCCCGGTACAACTGCACTAAACATTGTTGGTTGGTCTAACGCCACAGCTATGCAATCTGTAGCAGATACTATAAGAGGTGCGTTGTACGGAGGTCGTGCACTAGGTGAGATGGCTATTGGACGTACTACTAAAGCAACAGAGTTTGCTAACAAATCAAAGCTTATGTTTACCCTTCAACGTCAGAAAGTTACAAACTTAGTAAGTCCCTATGCTACACGCCAAGCAGCATTTTCTTTTCTTGCAGCCAATCCTAAATCGCAAAGAGAATTATTCCGCTACATGTCAGGAGGAATTGAGCTTGATGATGTATACAAAAACTTAGGATTTAAGTTAGAAGATACTACTAATCCCGGTGCTTGGGAGAAAGTTATGGACTTTGCTCAGACTGTGTATGGTGTTAAGGCACAGGATTTGTTTACTAAGTCACAAGAGTTTATGTATGCCTTAGACAAACAGATACGTATAAATTACGGCATGAGCTACACAGATTTCTTACAAGATCCTAACCTATATAAATCAATGAAGGGAGATGACTACGTTAGAATACAAGCTGTAGCTGTTGAAGATGCACTACGTAACGTGTACGCAAAGTCTTATGGAGGAGATCGTAAGACAGGTGCAGAGGGTGCACTAACACTTGCTGCTAGATTTATAGAAGACTTACGTAAGGTTCCTGTGTTTGGTGCAATGGTTCCCTTTGGGCAGTTCTTTAACAATACATTAGGTCATATGTTTGATCATACAGGTATAAGCTTAGTACATAAGTATGTAGCTGGTACTAGCCGTGACCCTTTAGAGTTGCTTACTAAGTCAGCAGTCGGTGTCTCTTTTATTGGAGTTGTAACTGCTCGTGAGATGAAGAACATGGAAGAAGGCTTAGCTTTATTTGATGAGCGTGGCCCAGATGGTGCAATACGTAACCGTATGTATGACTTTCCTTACAGCTACTACAAAGCTATGGGACGTTTAGGTGCTCATGTCGTTAAGGATGGAGTAGTGCCGCCTGAGATGTGGAGAGAAGTTGTAACTGTATTTGGTCCTAAAAATCTTACACGACAGCTAGGTGACACAGCTAAAATGTCTTATGATTTGTTTGCAGATATTGCAACAGGAGAGGACGTTGCAGTTAGAGATGGTTTAATTAAAGTTGTACAAGACACTGGATCTATGTATCTCAGTGCTTACTCAAGACCCCTTGATCCTGTCAATCAGATCATTGCCCTAAGCAGAGGCGAAGACTTCACACCTATTGATCGTAAGCAAGGCTCAGAGTTTGTAAACAAGTCAACTCGTTATGTAGATCAAATCTTTACTGTATTAGCAGGTAAGGAGTTAGCACCAGAAAGGTTTAGTGCTCTAACTGATACCCCTGCAATGGCTCCTATAGGTAGGATCTTTGGTTATCGTGAAGTTCCGGGTCAGACATCTATTCAACGTATGTTTAATGAAGTAGGTAAACCTCAGTGGCGTACTAACATCAAGTCTTTTATTCCTGAAGTACAGAATGACATCAACAAATATGTAGTTACGTTCTTAGAGGCTAATGCTGAGCGTACTATAAACACTCCTGCATGGAGAGATGGTAACACAGAGACACGTACTGCTATGCTTAACGATGTTCTTAAGCGTTCCAAAGATACTACTATGGATATACTTGAGAATAGTATTGATCCAGAAGATACTAAGACTCTTAAGCTTTACAACTTAAGTAAGAGAGGTAGTGGTGTCTCTAAAGTTGATGTAGAAAAAGCATTAATAAAGCTAGACTTAGACATGGAAATTACAGACTTAGATGAGAATCAATTAGACTTCTTAGTATTGTACATACAGATGACTAGAGAAGATGTAGAAAATGCTGTGAAAATGTCGCAATAAAAGAAGGGGCAACACTAAGCTGCCCCTCCGTAGTTTTATTTAATACCATGCGTATCTGCAGAGCGTCTTGCCCACAACAGCGCAGTAGTAAGGTTCTGTTTAACTACATCTAGCTCCGTTGTAACCCAAAGATTATTATCTAAGAACTCCTCAACCCATGTGAAGTGATCTTTAAGTCCTTCTTCAAACACCTGCCTCTTTTTATCTATGTGATCTTGTGCTTCTTGTTCTAGTTTCACAATGCTTTTACCTACCTATTATACTGGTGGCATAGTTACAAATAATGTAGTGATATAATCTACAGTGTTTGATGTAACACCTAAAGCTACAAACATTTTTAAAGATACTACGACTAATGTTTCTACCATATTATTTCCTTTAAGTTAAGTCTACAATTTCACAGCTATCACCAGAACACGCTAGTGTCTGACTACCTGCTGTATTATCTTCTTTCTCATAGTCAGCAAGACTATCCCAATCAATTTTATCAGGCATACTTGACAGTAGTGTTTTGTATTCTTCTTCACTACAATCCTGATAAGGTGCTTGTTGATAGGTATGCTCATTGAATGGCAAGAAAGAAACACCACTCATTTCATCAAAGTGTTTATACACGAATGCACCCACTTCAAACCACTCATCAGATCTAACGTTGATGGTTACACTAGGTTTGTGCTCACACCAATGTCTCTGATAAGATAACCACATCTCTAGCTGTTGAATAGCTGTAGTATCTTTTGTACATACAGCACCCTCTGGAGATTTCTGAGGAAAGCTAAACACTACAGTTGTGTCAGGCTTCATTACACAAGGCTCATTAGGTATACCTTGTTCTTTCATAAACTGAGTTAGAGGGTCTTTAACATCACCCCTGACAGTACGAATATAGTAGGGGGAATGACGAGAGTGAATCCCACTGCTAGACGACACCAGTTGTGATACGGTTCCAGACGGTTTGACACAACTGATAGCAGTAGAAGTAGGGATGCCAAGCCGTTCAGCCCACTCAGCATTAGTAGCGACAGCAATAGAACGTAAGTGCTCAAGAGTTTTCTCCAATCCAGCGTTAGCTTTAGTAAGTAAAGGGTTATCCATTATCCCTGTGAGTGACACACCCAACAGGCGTTCTTCTTCTGTATTTCGCACCCACAGTTTTCGCAAGTATGGGAACTTGGTGTAGGTAGATTGTACTGTACCCAAGATCGTAGCAAAACGAACTTTCTTTTCAAGGTCTTGAAGATTATCTGTTGCACGTACTACTACCTCTGTTAAGTTACACACTTGCCCACTGCGTAGAATTATCTCACTGCAAGGATTAGTTCCAAACTCATGGTCAGGATCACGCCTACCATTCTTGGCTGCTTGTTTCTTAGCTGCTTCACGGTTGAAGATACCACGCTCACCTGAGCCTGACTCAACCAAAGCCATCCACTCACGCATGAAAGACAAACTGTCTGGCTTCTCACCGTATGCAACTGAGTTGTTAGCTAGAGCACGTTGTGGCTCGTTCTCCCACCAGTTACCTGACTTAGCGTGACGCATACGATCATCAGATAGATTTGACAAACTGATCATAGCACTGCGTCTTACACCACCCACGACTACGACTTCTCCTATCTTACACATTATGTCGTGACACTCTATGCTAGACAAACGCCGCACTTGTGCATCTTTAAATGTTTTAACTACAAAGTTAAATAGATCTACTAGAGGCGCAGGACCACTAGCTCTACCACCAAATGTCTTAAGTCTAGCACCTGCAGGACGTATCCTGCTAATATCCCACGTAGGTATTTCTCCACTGTACAGGAGAGCAATAAGTTGACGTAAGGCTTTAGACCATCCTTCCTTACTGTCTTTGACTACGATGTTAGTCTCACTATCAAACAACACAGGTACGTCTGGTAGCTTCTGGACGTACTGTCTTTCTACTGAGAAGCCTACCCCTGTTCCACACATAAGCACATGCATTGCCTCATCAAAAGCTACAATGCTATCTACGGCTATGTATGAACAGTTGTACATAGAAATGTTATCTCGTGTTGCAGCAGGACCAGCAGTCATCAAGCTTCGCATAGATGGCATCACCTCAAGACCTAAGATAGCTTGCTCTATGTCTTTAATGTAGGTATCATTCCCAGCTACAGGACGTACAACGTTGTCCATGTAACGTGATACAGTTTCTTCCCATGTCTCTCGACGTTTCTCTTTATCTAGCCAACGTGCATAGCGTGACTTATGTATAAACGTTTGGTAGTCCGTAGGTAATGAATTACTCATCTGTTATCCCCTGATCCTTGTAATACGCCACGCTCTTGACGACTATCTAATTTTTCTATATTCATTTCAGCTACTGTTTGTAGGCTAGATCCATAAAAGTTAGACAAAGCAGCAACATAAAATAAAACATCTCCTAACTCTTTTAGCATACCTCTATCATCTAGTACAGCCCCATCCCTAAAACTTTTCTTTAACTTTTCTGCTATCTCTCCAGCTTCTCCCACAAGACCAAGAGTGTTTTCTATTTGTCGTGTCTGTCCTTTAGTTAATATCTTACCTTCTACCCATTGGCTGTAAGCAGCAAGATCATTCTTTGGCGTACCATCCTCATTAAATATATCATAGTAGGGATCATAGTCTGGCTTCATGTATATCTTTCCTTTATTAAAATGTTATGTATTGCAACATCATCTATATCATAGAATGTATTTCTTACAAGATCACTAATGTCTTCTGTGTGTGCGTCATCATATGATCCTAGTATATTATTATCTTCATCTATCTGAAGTATAAAAGTTACACTAAAAGTTTTAACTTTCATCTGTGCTTCTCCGCCAGAGCCTCATTCATTTTATTCAAGTACCATGCAGCCTTCTTCATATCTTCAGCAGGTTTTTGCTTATAGGCATAGCGGTGCTGATACTTAATCATGTTACCATGACAGTACGCAATAAAACCATCTAAGCCTACCACCTGCCTGATATAATCAATACACTCTATACCTCCCATATTGTAATGAGCAGGACGATCTACAGGATCAAATTCAGTCATGCGTTACCTTTCGTTTTTGTGTAAGCGTTGAAGTTTATTATCTCACCATTACGTCTTTGTACAGTTTTATCTTTATTGATAAGTTTATTTGCTTCTTGAAGTAACAGTTGATTTCTATGATCATTAACTCTGTCCATCAACTCTCCATCCTTTTCCATTAAGTCTAAGAAAGCACTACATAAGGTAGCAACATAAATTAAATCTTGAAGTACATCTGTAGAGTAACAGAAGTTGTCACCTACTGCTACTCCTGTAGCTACACTACCATCCCAATCATCTAGATTATCATTGCTTGTAGGTTTTATAATAAAAGCAACTTCATCTTCTTCTAATTCATATGGCATACTAATCTCTCCTTTCCGTCTTTAATGGTATTATTCTTTTTCGAGTAGCAGTCCCTTCTTCTTTAAGCCACTCTTCTGGTATAACTCTGTTCGCCCACAAGAACTCTTTCTTCTCACACCACTGTGCATATGTAGTTTTAGAACCTTTATATAATTTAGATCTAGCATTACTAAATACAAATCTAATATCTAATTCAGGATGTTGTCTACGAACTTCTATATGCTTGTGCCTATCTTCAGAGTCAAATTGTCCTTTGGTTTCAATTAGTATTCCATTGTCTAGCTGAAAGTCAGGAGTGTAAGTACGATAACGTAAGTCTTCCCACTCTATCTTTAGCTGTTCATACCTGACAATCTTCTGGCATTTAGACAGCACAAGAGAAGTACTTTTTTCAAGCCCACTCCTGTACTTTCTTTTAGAATGATACCGTCTATGCGGCTTCATTGTCTGGCTCAGAGCTACTCTCAAGAGAAGCCTTAAGTTCTTTTACTAAGCTGTTACCAACATTAGATACGCATCTCCATTGATACTCTAATTGCTGCTTAATAGATCCGTTAAATTGAATCTCATTTAACATAGCAACTTCTTTTTCTGTAAAGTCTTCTGTATCATATTCTATTTCGTCTAGTGTAATTTTAGCCATTCTTATTTATCCTTCTACGTAAACATATTCTATTAGGGGTGGTGCCTTAGTTCCTGTGTAAACTTTAGAGGGTAGCTCTTGTAACTCAGGCCAACACTTCTTCTTGTGACTACACCATGAGCATGTCTTGCATAGCTTCATGTTGCCACTTGCTTTCTTTCTAAACGTTTCTGGTTCAGCTTTAAAGCAACGCTCAAAGGGTTCATCATTATTAATATAATTAACTGTACCTTCGATTGTTTCCATTACCTCCTCTACATTAGCTGTTTCAGCTGTTACATATTTAAATTGCCCATTTACTTTATTGATTACCCACCAGCCACCAACTTCTTTATCAGCAGCTTTAGCATAACCTACAAGTTGTGATACATAACCAAAGTCATCAGAGTAAGCTAGAGAATCATAACTAGAAAACTTGTTGTCATAACCGTAGGGTGTAGTTGATTTAACATCATCCACCTTACCATTCAACACCATGTCGTACTCACCTTTAATAGTATCAGCACCAACTTTTAGTTCGACTTTATTGTTGTCTTCAAAGCTAACTCCAGCAGCACGTAGTATGCCTTTGAATATAGCTTCAGTCCAATCACCCATCAACATATTTAACATAAAAGAAGTAGGCTTCTGTACATCAGTCTCAGGGTAGTTCTTGTCGAACCAAAGTTGACACCTTGGGCGTCCAATGTTTGACATACGTAAACGAAACTCTTCACGTGGCCCACCATTGAACTGTTTATTAAGTGCAGCAGCCACATCAGTGGCTACTTGCTGTATTACTTCTTCACTCATACTTGCCTTGCCATTAATAGCTGACCGCAAGAATGCGTGTACTGATAGCTCAGCAGGATGAATCATCCCTCAAACTCTCTCACTTCTACAAGTGAACCAACTAGATCCGCTTCTTGTTGTGAGATATTTCCGGCAGCTGCTTCTTCATGCTTACCTTCTATCCAAGAGTTAGTACCAGAGATCCAATCCATGAAGTCCTGAAGGGTCTGACTATCGCTCTCTCCATAAGATACTTGCTCACCTAATGCAGGTACAATGATAGCGTACTTACCACCAGAAGGAAGATCACGTTTAGCACTACCTAATTTGATAGTATGCTCAACAGGAGTTAACTTCTTACTCATGATCTGATTGATAGCTGCGTCCATAGATTTCATAGACTCGTTGTTTTTGATGTCCATTACAAATGGTATTTCTTCACCAAGATTACTAATAGAATTTCCTAGATCATCAGTAGGCTTATCTAATTTTACAACACCAAGCAATACACGAACTCTTTTAACTCCACGTATTATTGTCTTCATTTCTTCAGGCAATGATTGAAAGTCTTTAATATAACCTGAAGGTCTACCTAAATTAAACTTACCTGTTGTATCTTTAAGATCTACATTAAGGCTAGTAGATAATAATGTTTTATCCATAGACTTTGTTTCAGCATCCCACCTCTGCCATTGATGACGTTGTGAAAAGATACGTGTTGATAGTGTCTTACTATAAACAATCTCTCCATCAGGCATGGTAATCTTATACGCACCTACAGGAACTTTAATGTGCTCATCCCCTTCAGCATCTGTCTGCGTAAGAGCAGAATGTATTTGATTGATTCTTGCTAAGGATGACTGAGAGCTAGTAGTTGCTCCTGTATTTATGCCCATTGCTTCTGCAAGAGACATACCTTCTACTTTAAGTGCTACTTCTGTATTCATATTGATATTCCTTTCATATGAAATTATTTATTAAGAGACTAAGTTATACCCTTATACGTCATGCGTGTCAAGCCAATTCGGTCCTATTTTTGCTTCTAATAATAAAGGTACATTCATCTTTACTTTATAGTAATCATAAATTATTTCGTGTAGGTCCATGTTCATAGTATTAATAATTTCTATTACCTGATCTTTTTCATAAGGATGTATGTCTATAACCATTGAATCGTGCACACTATTAACTAGTGTAGATCTCATTGGCATCAACCTATTCTCTAACTCAACCAGTACTACAGGTACAATATCTCCTGTGGCAAAGCCTTGTACTGGATAGTTTTTTATCATAGTAAAGTTTGTTGGTAGACCATTAGCTCTCCTTTCTGTGTTAGGAAAGGCATACTGTCTGCCTCCCACGTTAGTAATCTTTTGATAGCGTATTGCTTCATCTCCTAGTTTCTTGTGCCACCTAGCTATACCTTTGTACTTCTCTATAAACTGATGATAGTAGGATGCTTCTGCTGGTGTTCTTCCATAACCTGTGGCCCCAAACAACGGAGCAAATGTATGTTCCTTAGCTTCCTGTCTAGTAGTTGACTGTCCTGCATCAGTGATAACTTCTGCTGTGTAGCTGTGAACATCAAACCCTGACTCAATCTCAGATATTGCAACATCATCCTGTGCTAAGAACGCTGCAACACGAAATTCAAGCTGAGCAAAATCACACTCACATATGTGACCACCTTCCCATCTAGATACAAACACTTTCTTAACAGGGAATGTACCTCCTCTTGGCATGTTCTGCATATTAGGATTGCGTCCTGAGAACCTGCCTGTACTTGTGATGTGTTGTGTAAGACCAACATGGAGGTATCCATCCTTCTTTGTAAAGTTAGATATACCCTCAACAAAAGAAGATAGATAACTAGATATGGCTGACAGGCGTTTAAGATCTTTAAGAAAATCTACAGCACTATCCATCTTATTCGCCCTAGCTGTAGTCATAAGAGCAGAAAGATTATCCTTACCTGTACTAAAACCATTAGCACTAACCCAACTTTTGCTAGGCGGCATGAATCCTAACCCCGCCAACTCATTGGACTTTTTAAGTTGGTATCCTCTGGACTCACAGGATTTACATTTGTTAGGCCTTGAGAATTTTGTACCATCTTTTTTGATACGATATACGCTACCAGTACCACTGCAATCAGGACAGGTAAAAGCGGTGGTCTTACGCATGTAAGTTGTATTTGCTTTAACAGCATCCTTATACTCCTTATCTGTTTTGGTAAACTCAAACAGCTGAACCCACTCCTTCTTATCTATAGGCTTACAACTGTACACTACCTCTGACATCTGCGCTGGGCTGTTAAGGTTAATGGGAGTATCGCCCATAAGTTTACGTACCTTAACCTGTAACCTTTCTTCTATCTCAGCTTTCTCTGTTTCAAACTCACTACGCACAGACTCTAGTGCATCTAAGTCTACTTTAAGTCCTGATGAATACATGCGAGAAAGACTTAAGCAAACCTTAAATGTAATATCACGTATATTAATAAGAGATTCTGATTCAGGCTTAGCGTAGTCTTCTTGTAACGCTACGTAAAGTACACGTGTTGTAGATAAGTCACACTGTAAATAGTAGGTAAGCTCTTTTAAAGGTATCTCATTTGTATTGTAACCATCTTTAAAGTAAGTCTTTAGAGTATCACCCTTCTGAAAGTCTAGATTTCTACGCTCAGCACAGTTAGCTAAGCTAATAGATTTCTTTTTAAAAGATCCTGTTGATGTCATCTCTACGTGATTACCCCTCATCAAGACGTATTCAGCTAACATAGTGTCGTATATAGGTCCATCATACTTAAAGCCACTCTCCCATAGCCAAGGCATATCATGCTGAGCGTTGTGCATTATTAATAATGTGGCTTTATCTAACTTAGATTGTAGTTGTCTACCTTGCGACCCATCAAAGTCATGTGCTTCAACATGATCAAAGTTATAAATGTTTTGAATACCTGTATTAACTTCTTGTACACCTACCTGCACAAGTCTATTTGTTTCCTCAAAAGGATCAAGGTGTACCTTACCACCTCTGTTTGTAACAGTATTCTCTACATCAAGAACTAATTCCATTATCTCTCCTATCTACGCTAAGTATTGTGCTCTAGCTCCATCTAGCTCACACGTTATCTTACCATGCCAACCACCTTTAAGCTTATTCTTTGCAACAATCAAGTATCTTTTTGAATCCAACTTATCTTCTTCTTCTTTTACCTCAAGCACAGGGTTCTTAGATATTAAGATCATTAGATCTGCTTCTGCTGCCTTGCCTGTCTTACTTCCTTCAAGCATAGATTGATCTACATTTACTTTTCCTTCAGCCTCTGCTGAGAGTTGGGACATCCAGATAACAGCACAGTTGTATTGCTTAGCTATATTACGTGCGTGAATGGCAGCACTTTTGAGATAGACATCTGACGCCTCACTGTTCTTGTTGGCAAACTTATCTCCCATATCTAAGACTACGATATCAGGTGTATAAGCTTTAATGATAGCTTCAACCCATGCCATATCTTTACCTGTACTATCATACAAATCTATTTGTTTACGCACTGGCTCGTATCTTGATGAAGCTAATGCATAGTTACCTTTGACTTCCTCCATAGATAAAGATGTTGCTGCACTTAGGTAACGTGCTCCTACTCGTTCATACGCTTCTTCATTACAAAGGATTAGGCACCTAGCTCCTTGAGATGCAAAGCCACCCGGTGAGCTTATCAAAGATGCATGGAAGGATGTCTTACCTGTGTTAGGTCGTGCTCCTACAATAATATATTGACCTCCACTGATACCCTCAACTCTTCTACGTAAGCTAGGAATATTAAACTTCCATTGAGATTGAATATCATTAGCCTTAAGTAAGTGATCTATATCTATGTTACCAAAGTCGAGCTTCAGGTTAGGAGTAAAGTCATCTTGATATGTACGCATTAGATTACGCACTGGCTCAAGACTATCTATCCTACCATTAACATAATCATAACCTATGTTAGCTAGTTTATTACCTAATAATTGCTGAAACAATTTAGATAAAACAGTACTCGCTATTTGTTTGTTCATCACTTCTTCATGGGACACACGTTTAAACAGATCATTATAGACCTCTTTGTTTGCTGTGGTCAAGGTGCTATTGTTAGCAAAAAACAAAGCCTCAAGTTCAGAGGGTGTTAAAGTTCTATCAAAAGTTGTCATTGCATAATCTAAACTTTGTTTAATCTTACGAACATCTTTACTAAACAAATCATCAGGACATCTTATACCTTTATTATCATCGTAGAACTCTTTGTCCATGAGAGTTCGTATTAGTGCTAGTTCCATCATTTATTTCTTTCCTTTCGGTACTACTTTATACATACCCTCTGGAGTTTTATAGGAAGTAAGTATGTCAGTAAACTGTTGCATACTCATAAACAACATTTGATAATCTCCCATGCTCTCATCAAACTGTCTCATGTAAACTATCCCATTATCTGCTATGACCATCTCAATATCTTCAAAGATACCTGCATGATCTAGTGTGGTAATTACTGAGGTATCTGAGTTAAACTCTACCGTAAACATTATAGTTACTTTCCTCTTACCTTAGATTGCTGACGCTCTTCATCTGACATAGGCCTTATGTAAGGTACTACAAAACCTGTGTTCCACAACTTTGCCTGAGCTATAGCATTTTCTTTATTATAAAAAACTAAGGGGTCATCATTTATGGTGAACATAGGTTTACCTGTATCATACATAAGCTCACCTTCTTCTACTTCAAACATCACTGCCCACATTACTTTTCTCCTGTTACATCTAAACACACAACACCTATACCATTGTGAGTTATCATTACTTCTGCTCTTTCTCTCCTTGCTTCACACTGCTCATAATTATTATATGTAGCTATGTGGTAGTACTCTAAACTCTGCCCACTAATTAACTGTAACCAAACTAAGGCCCACATTTTTGTAACTCCTCTAATCTATTTTCTAAATCAGTTATCTCTTTAGTTAAAGCAAATAGCTCCTCTTCTTTACGTGCTATCTCAAGCTGTAAATTTTCTATCTCACCTACCATACTCATCCTACTTCTCCAATCTTAATGCAAACCATGACACAGGAAACAATCCTTTCATGCTATTGCATATTCTATTTGCTACTAGTCTAGTCTCGTACTGCGTATCTCCTGCACATCTAAGGTTGCACATATGTGCAAAGGCGTCAAGACTACCTGACCAATACCATTCAGTCATGGTGCTTTGTGGCAACACCATACGTGCTTGCTCTGGGCATACACCGTCACTTATCAGGCAGGTGTACAAGTCCATACCGTTTCCGTTGTAATCATCTAAGCTATAATCAACAAGGTCTACTGTACCACTACTGCCCTGCTTCTTATCTTCTGAACGTCCACGCCATGCATCTGGCACATAGAACTCAGGCTCACTGTCTACATACCTACGACTGATCTCATTCCAGCGTAAGAACTTATGCTTGACTAGCTGTCGAGCTACAAAGATGGGAGCTTTCACAACAAAGGATGCGAAGCAATGCCCGAATGGTGAGAAGTGTTTATGTTCAGCCAAGTAATGTATCAGCTTGCGATCTTTATCCTTCAATACATACTGATCTGTTTCACTGTCGTGGTCATGCCATCTGGATTCTTTTGCAAAGCTAACCCTTGCTGCATTTACTACAGTCAAATCATTACCCATGTGATTTAGATATGTTACTTTAATCA
>Ga0181411_1000168_pt1 | contig 22293 bp, 22 predicted proteins | sample 34SPOviralmetaG_FD_130114 | JGI IMG/M metagenome (GOLD analysis project Ga0181411, IMG submission 130114) | Marine viral communities from the oligotrophic San Pedro Time Series (SPOT) site, San Pedro Channel, CA, USA - 34 SPOT_SRF_2012-07-09 | ecosystem: Environmental > Aquatic > Marine > Strait...
AACACAACAATCAAATACGATGAACCAACAAACCAAACAACAACAAATTGAACAATTGTGGGAAGAACAGAAGGATGGGTGGGAGATGATGACCAAATGCGACCAATTTATTGAAACCAAATACGGTGATGAAAACACTGATGACCATTGCGTATGGCGTGTGAAATCATTGGAACAAATACGAATTAAATTTTTCGAAATGTTTGATGAAACAATCACGTCAGTTGCGTGGGAACTTGATGTTTTTGATAACACTTGGGATGAAAGTGATGATAATGAAGGATACGGTTTTCATAATATTTACCAATTAGTGATGGGAAATGAAATACCGAACCCTCTTGATGGAAATTCGGTTTTGAAAATTGCCCCCTCGAAAAATGGAAAAATAAAAATAATGAAACAAAATTTTGTGGGAAATAATTTGAGAAGAGAAATTGATGAAGAAGAATTTACAAAAATAATGGATGAGTTTGTGAGTGAAAATGACCTTTTACACGTCATATTTAGTTTCTAAAAAAAATAATAAATAGATTAGAAATAGAAAAAAAAATATTAATAAATAGACTTTTTTTATTTTCGTCCATTTCGTCCAAAAATGACCGATGTTTTGAAGCGGTGGCTGAAAATATTATGAAGGCATACAAAGACACAGTTTATATGTATAATGTTTATTAATCGATTAATTTTTATTTTAACAAAATTGACTGAAGATTTTTCTTGTATTTAAGGTTATATATTAATAAAATGATTTTGAGAAATGGAAAAAATACTGAACGTTGGGCGAAGGTTTATACTAAATATATTAAGATTTTACCGAAATGTGATTTTGATATAAGTGATTATTCGTGCTGGCGTGAGACGTTGATGAAGAATTTATACGGTGATTATTATTTAGGGAAGGGTGGAAATGCTAGATGGGGGTTTCTTGCCAAGTAGCTAGTTTATATATAAATTTATTAATGAAAATATATTTATTTTTATAAAATCGATTATTATTTTTTTTTTATTGTTATAAGAAACAATACGAATATGAACACTGAAACACTTGTGAGACATCCAACAACTAAAAATGACCTTGCGAAATTTATTCGAGTTGATGACATTGCCGATTGGTTTGTTATGATGATGGAGAGACGTGTGAAGGCGTTTTACAATATATTTAATAATAAAAATATGCTCGAGAGAGATATGAAATCTAATTGGTTGGAAACAATAAGAATTATTTGTGAGCCATCTGCTAAAGATTTAGATAGTTTAAGAAAATTTTGGAATAAGGCTGATGAGAATAAATACGTCGAATTATATGGAAGGCCATATAAACAGTTGCTGGCCAGCGAACGTCGAGCTAAAATACATAAATTTATGGATAAGCGAAGTCGAATGGATAATGATACATCAACTGGAAAATGGAAGGATGAAGAAGACGAAAATTTCTTTCAGCTGATGCTCGAAGGAAGCTCGCCTTGGTTTAATAAAATTGGATTTCAATATGGAACTGGTGTGCGATATTTTGAGAGAGTTGGGCGAACACTGAGAAATATTTTACAAGTTATTATGGGAATTTATGGATTTACAGATAGTGGTGGATTTGGATTAAATACGACTATAAGTGAAGAAGACCGTGGAAAATTAAATATACAGATGAGTGATGGTTTGAAGGCGTTGGATGATAATAAATACTGTGGGTTTCTAAAGGATTTTACGTGTGGCCATAAAATTGGAAGGATGCGTGGTGGATTTGGATGGAAGAATGATTTAAGATATTATATGACAATCGAACGAATACTATATAAATTTAATGAACAGCGTGAGGCTGCGAGTGTTATTGAAGATTATGTGCTGACAGCGTGTTTTAATCCACATACACAATTAGGTGAAGCGTGGGCTAGGAAGTTATACGAGGATAATTTTAGTGAAGAATAGATAGTTTATATTAATATAGTTTATTTAAGAAAATATATTTAATTATATAAAATTGAATATTATTTTTTTTTAATCATTATGGACAATTATACAAGAAAATGACTAAGAAAACAAGAAGAGGCGTGTTGTCGAAGAAGAAAATACCAAAATCACAAATAAATTTGGAAAATGCTATGATGAGAGATACAGAAGAAATAGCTGACCATTTGTGCGGAACTGTCGGTTCGATAAGAGGCCATTTTTGGGTGGAACTTGCCGATGGAACGGTGTTAGACCCATATTTCGAAACATACGATGCTATTAAATATATGAAGGATTTAGAAGGCGATGTTATAAGAAGACCAGCGAATACAGACATTCAGCGGTCGATGACAATAAATCATTGTTTGCCCATAATGAAACAGTTGCGTGATGAGAGCTTGAAAAGTCATTTCGACGATTTACGTGAAACTATAAAAATGGGTGATAGAGTGAGTGATGATAGTTTTAAGGGCGGTTATTGCCACGCCAATTCAGTTATAAATAAAATAATATATGGAAAAGATGCTAAAATAATTTATGGTGATATGGGCTGGAAATTTAGGGGGAGTGATGAAATATTTTGGGAATTTGAGGACGCGTGGGACGGAAAACACGATACAAGAATTAATCCAATTAAGATGTTGAAGCGATTGGAAAAACACCCAAGATACAGAGAGCTGATTATGGGAAATTTTAAATAATAAAATTAAAATACTGGTTATATATATAGATGAAATATAATAGAAATTACACAGATGAAGAATTGAATGAAAAGCTTGCTGAGAAAATAGAGCCAGCTGATATAGATTTTTATATTAATGACACACAGATAGGTTATGATGAAAATGGTGATGTGCTTTTTTATTTTTTGAAAAATGTTATTAAGGAAGACGAAATACCGTTGGAAGCCATTAAAAAGGCATCTACATTTATTGTTAGTTTAGGCCGTGGCCACGCAAGTGGGAAATTAGATATGAGCCAACCGTTATGGCCAAAAGGATTAAAAAATGTAAAACTAGAAGACCAAAATTACCATAATAAATACACGCTAAATCCAGTTGGGATAAGCAGTCGAAAATATAAATTGAATAATCCAGTCCATTCGAATTTAGTGGGATATTATGAAAAACCGCTTGTAAATTATAAGAAAACTATTAAAACTCAGCCAAAGTGTAGATTGACACAATTTTCGACACGTCATTTAGAACAGTATAAATCACTCATACCATATATTGAAAGTGTGAGTAGCCAAATGGCCGAGAAGCTGCCAACACATTACTGGAAACAAAATGAGTTCATAAAAAAATATAGAGAGCGAATTGGTCGAAGCTGTTATAGCACTATTACAATAAATCGCAATTTTAGAACAAGTATCCATATTGATAAGGGAGATTTTAAGGATGGAATTGGGACGATTACAACAGCTGGTGAATTTGAAGGTGGCCAATTTTGTTTAGTTGATTATAAAATAGCAATTGATTTAAAACCTACTGATATTTTATTTGTTAATGTTCATAAGCATCACGCCAATTTAGATTTTACTGGAGACCGATATTCGATGGTTAGTTATGTAAGAGAAAATATAGATAAATGTGGAATTGAATATGACTATAAAGTTGTTATACCAAGTTATGGAAGAGCTGAAGCTTTAAGAACACGAACGTTGGCTATGTTAGAACGTGGTGGTGTGCCCAAAGAAAGAATTGATATATGGATTGTAGCGGAACAAGCCCAAGATTATTTACAATTTGAGTTAGAAGGTTATAGAATTATGGAGGGAGTGAAGGGTGTAAGCAACCAAAGACAAGCCATTAGCCAGTATTATGATGAAAATATGCCTTTAGTTTGGTGTGATGATGATTGTGATGGGCTGTATAAGAAGACTAAAATTCAGTGTGTTGGTGGGTCGAAATGGAAGCACAAAGAATTGGAAGATTATGAATACTATTTTATTGATGGATTTAGGAAGTTATGGGAGACTGGATATAATTGTTATGGTGTGTATCCGTTGAGAAATATTGACTGGATGAAGATGAGGTTTAATGATAAATTGACATATATTAGTGGAGCTTTTAGACTTACATTTAATAAAAAAGAATATGAAAAAACAAAATATACACTGATTGAAGATTACGCAAGAACCTTGAATTATTTTAAGGGTGATGGCGGAGTTATTCGTGATGAGAGTGTGTATATAAAACACAATGTATATACTTTGAAGGGCGGAATACAAGCGAGTGAAGAGAGAACTGAAGAAAATAAGCGGAAACAAATTAGTATTATGATTGAAGAAGAACCGCTTTATACTCGATTGGTTAAGAAGAAGGAAACTTGGGATATTCGGTTTAGGAATAATAAGCCATTTGATAGTAAAAAGGATACATATTTTATGTTCGCTTGTGATTGGGCTGATGAAGATGATATTAAGAGAATGATTGAAATTACTAATTCGATGAAGAAACAAGGATATAATGTTAAGATTTATATGTATTTGTCTAGTTTTATGTTATATGATGATTTATTCGATGACTATGTGGATATTGTGGAAGACGCTGAAACAATCGTGGGCATCGAAGATTATATTAATAGAAATCATTTTATATTTAATGCGATTAAGACTGGGATGATTTATTTGAAGAACACAATGGAAAACACTGGGAATTTTAGGACGAAAAGGACGAGAAATATTGCTGATAAATCAATAATAAAAATACAACAAAATCATCCAATCATAGATGAATTAATAAAATATATAGAAGTAAATAAAAAATTTGATAATAAAACGTTTGTGAAATATTTAGAAATATTTGACATTACTAATTAACGTCAGGGTAGCCCATTGTATCTACACCCTTTTGGCCACTAAGTTTCCTTGGTGGTTGGCCAGCATTTCTAACAATGAATTTTCTTTTCTTTTTCTTTGGTGGGGCTTTTCGTTTTTCAAAATCCGCCTTCTCTTTTTTTAATCCACGTCGAGCTCGTGGTGGGGCAACTGGTGCTTCTTCTTCTTTTTCTTTTTTTGGTTTTTTAGCTCGCTTGGCTCTTGGTTTAGATTTACCTAAAATTCTTCGACCAATCGCACCATCTTTTTTAACCATTCGGTTTGTGGCTGGATTTAACACTTGGCCTTTCAATTTCTTAGCCTTGGCTTTGCCTTTCATTTTCTTTTCTTTTTCATTAGCTTTAATTATTTTTTTACACTCTTTAACCGAACTCATTTATATAATTACACAATATTATTTTCGTCCTTTTCGTCCTTTTTTTCCCAGTTTTAATATGGCTCTAGCCCAGCTTTCGTCGCGTCGAAAGAAAGAATACGGCCACCTTGTTCCCAACCATCTAGTCGTATCTCATATACTTTTCTCTTGGGCTGCCATTTCCCCATAAACTCTTCATCACTTACTCTATAAATTTTATTTGTATTTGGGTCTATCATCAAATTTTCTTTATCTAAGGGATTTCCATTATCTAATTCATAACTGTCATTAAACATAGATGGGACTTTAAAAGCATTCGTCGGCATCAGTTCTACCTCTACAACATCTCGTTTCTTGAGGTATCCAGCCTCCAGTTGTTCTTGTCTTCTTTTACTTCTTTCAAAAATCTCAGCCCATTCTGCCTCTTGTTCTTCTTCCAATCGTTTTTCTCGTTTCACGGCTTCTCTAGCTCTTTGTTTCTTTAGTCGTTCGGCTTCTATAGCTTTATTTCGTTTGACTTGTTCAGCCTTCTTGGCTCGTTTTTCTTTGAGTGCCGCAGCTTTTTCAGCTCGTTTCGCCTTGAGTTCGGCCGTCTTTTTATCTTGAGCAACACGTCTTGCCGCAGTAATACCCAATGATTTTCTCCCTCGCTTCTTTGGTGGTGGTTTGGCCTTTGGCGGAGCTTTCGGTCTGCCTCTTGGCCTCGCTGGTTTTGTGGGGGCTTTCGGTTTTTTAGGCTTATCCGCTGCCTTGGGTTTTACTATAGTTCCTTTAGGTTTCTTAACTCTAGTAGGTTTCACTCTTGGTTTTGAATAGCCAGCCGATGTGTTCGCACTGGCCATCCTTAATTGTTGTTTATTATCTTTACACGCAGTATATTTTTTTCCTTGTTTATTAAATCTTGTAAAACATTGTCGGTCTTTAACATTATAATCCCATCTACCATTTCCAGCTGTGGCCATATAGTATTAATACAGATTATTTTGTCGTCTTTTCTCTTCTTTGGCCTTCGGCTCATCGCCTTTAAAAGTGGGGAAACCTTCAACCATCGGCATTCGTTTCTTGGCTTTCTTTTTGGGTGCTGATGATTTCATTTTTGGTGGTGCGGATTTGACTTTTCTTGTCGAAGTCTTAACAACTTTTTTAGGTGCTGATGATTTCTTGGCCACTGGTTTCTTAGGGGCTGGCTTGGCCACTGGCTTGGGTTTGGCCACTGGCTTTGGTTTAGCGTGTTTTCCGCCTTTATCACTTCTAATTTTCCTTGACACTTCAATTGGTTTTGATTTGGGCTTCCTATCCATTTGATTTTGTGGGCATAACTTATACATTTTTCCTTTAAAATTCAACATAACTCCGCTCATATTTATAATATTATTTAACATTTTAATTTCTCTAATATTAGTTTTCCCTTTGTATATGCTTTTTCATAGTTGGTTGGTTTGTTCAGCAGCTTAATTGGTAAATGTAATATGATTTCTTCCTCGTCTTCACATTTATCACATCCTAATTCATCACATACACAAACCCCTTCAACAGCCAATGGTTGTATATCTTCTAATATAGTTGGGGGGACAATATCACTCATATTTATAATAGGATTAAATCCAGTTTCTTTTAATTCGCATTCTAACATCATTTCAATTAAAGCTGATTTTGTCAATTTAGATACACCAACAATATCGCTTTTTTTACATATCTCTCTTAACTCTTTAACTTTCAAACTCTGTAAATGCGACTTTAAATTCATTTATATATAATTAAAATAAAATATTTTGAGCCACGACTTTTAAAATAGTGGGAAAAAAAGGACGAAAAGGACGAAAAATTAATACGAAATTTTAACTGTGAAATTTTGACTTCCACTGTGATTGTTGGCTATTCGAACTCGGTAGTATTTAAAACCACTATTAATAGCACTCGAGCCTATTGAACCTTGACATTCTGTTTGATTACTAAAATTTAAATTACTCCCTTGATGGTATGTTGTATTATCAACTGAAAATTCAATGAATGCGGTGTATGTTCCATTTGTATCGGCAAGAACTGTAATACCAGCGTGTGTGATTTCTCTTGGTTTTGTAAATACCGAACTAACAGCAGAAGAAGAAGAACCGATTGCGGCATTATGGAGTGTTGTTTCAGTCATTGTTCCATAACCATTATCGATGAGTTGGACTGCGGTTTCAACATCTCCTAATTTTTGGTCAATCGCCGTGAGTAATACTTCATTCGCAGCGTGGTCGGTATTTGCGGCCGTAAGTAATACTTCAATAGCTGCTAGGTCGGTCGCACAAGCTGCTGTCGATGTTTTGATGGCGTCAGTATCACTGTCAATCGTTCCTAACAGTGTTTCATTCGCTGCGTGTTTTCCATTAGCTGCTGTCAGTAATACTTCAATAGCTGCTTGGTCAGTTTCAATCGCAGTGAGCGTGGTTTCTAATGTATCTAGTTTTCCTTCCACTCCATCTAAATGGCCTATAATAGTTGATTGATTAGAAGCGGTTGAAAATCCAGTAATATTCCCACTCGATATATTAACATTTACTTTATTAGAACCAACACACGCTTCCAACACGTCAATGCCAGTATCAATATTTCCAAGGTGAGCTTCGGCATCACCCAATGTGCTTTCAGTCGCGAACCCACTAATATTTCCACTCGATATATTAACATTTACTTTATTAGAACCAACACACGCTTCCAACACGTCAATGCCAGTATCAATATTTCCTAAATGAGCTTCAGCTGCTGTATTTAATACTTCAATAGCTGCTAGGTCGGTCGCACAAGCTGCCGTCGATGTTTTTATGGCGTCAGTATCACTGTCAATTGTCGCGAGTAATGTTTCATTCGCTGCGTGTTTTCCATTAGCTGCTGTCAGTAATAATTCAATCGCTGCTTGGTCAGTTTCAATCGCCGTGAGCGTGGTTTCGAGTGTGTCGAGTTTTCCTTCCACTCCATCTAAGTGTCCTATAATAGTCGATTGATTTGAGGCAGAAGAAGCACCACTTGGAAGAGCAATTGAACCACTCGATATATTAACATTTACTTTATTAGAACCAACACACGCTTCCAACACGTCAATTCCAGTGTCAATATTGCCGAGGTGAGCTTCAGCGTTGTCCAACACTCCGTCGAGAGTATCTATTTTATTATTAGTCGCTGTGTGTAAAACCTCAAGAGCTGCTTGGTCAGTTTCAATGGCGGTCAAAGTGGTTTCTAATGTATCTAGTTTTCCTTCCACTCCATCTAAATGGCCTATAACTGTGCCTTGGTTTGTTTCAATCCCATCAACATACCCAGTAATTGCTGTTAGGCTCGCTTCAATCCCATCAACGTGTCCTATTATAGTCGCTTGATTTGCTGCTGTCCCAAATCCAGTTATATTCCCACTCGATATATTAACATTAACTTTGGATGAACCCACGCAAGTCGCTAAACTCGCTGTGGATGTATCAATAGTTCCAAGGTGAGCTTCAGCGTTGTCCAACACTCCATCAATCGTATCTATTTTAGAATTTGTCGCTGTATTTAATACTTCAATAGCTGCTAGGTCAATCGCCATCGCTGCTGTCGAATTTTGTGTGGCTGTCGCCGAGGCTTCTAATCCATCAGTGTTTAAATTAATTTGATTAGCCGACACAGATGTTGCTTCGGCAGCCACTCTAAGTAATCCATTGGCATCTACTTTTAATGGGGCATAGGCTGAACCAGCATTATTTAAAGCTAAAACTTTTGTTCCGTTAATACTCATTTTATATATTAATAAAATATTTTAATTATAGATAAAATCATTAAACTAACAATGCCGAACAATTCATTGTCAAGAAATTTGTGCCAGTTATGGCTTCTAATGGTAGAAGAAAACTATAAAATATTTCATTCTCATTTATTTTTAAATTGACTTGATGATTAATATGCGTGGTTTGGTCATTTATTAATAACTGACTTTCCAGTGTTCGATGACCACTTATTAAATTTTGTCTGTATAATCTTAACACACATCCAGTTTGACAAAATGCTGATACGTGGATGTCTTTAACCAATAATGTATTTCGGTTTGACACAGCGAACATAAAGGCATTAGACCTTCCGTGTTCGGCTTGAATAAATCCCATTAACGAACTAGTCCCAGTTTTTTTTACGCTAATATTTCCAACATTTGTATTTGATGTTCCGTGGCTTATGACCTTGACTTCATTAATGACCGAAAAAGAATTTGTCCCACTTGCTAAAGAAGCGTTGGATGTCCCATCTAATGTAAATATAGCGACACGTTGTTTGTATCGGTTGTTGTCCCCACTATCACTATAGAGACCACTGACTTGAACCGTTTTCGCACCAGTTCCACTACTATCATCTTGAGCATCACTCGACACAACATCCAAAGCTACCACTCCATTATATTCTATATATTGGGTTGTATTATTAAAACCAACCACTTCTAATCCACTTGTTATAGCGTCGCTAATACCAACTAAATGTTTGTTGGTAAAACCACTATTAGTATTTTTTATTTGATTATAGATAGGCTCTTGGATTATATTTACTGAACTCATTTATATAATGATAAAACATTTTATTTTAAAAATAAAATATATTATATATTTATAAAAATGTCAGTTGCCGAAAATTCAAAATTTATTGCTTTAGTCGCCGATAATGGAAGTGAATTCGTAGCCGAACAAAAAGCCAATTTTACTATTAATCCAGATATTGGTTTCGTAAAAGGCCGTGATTGTTATTTGTCATTCGATATGCTTAACACTGATGAAAATAATAGAGTGTCAGTATTGCCGCCAACCGCTGGAGCGTCAGCTGTTATAGAGCGAATGGATATTTATTCGTTGTCTAATGGCCAACTCTTAGAAAGTCTTACTAATTATAATTTATGGTGTTCAATCGAAAATCAATATATGGAGGAAGATGACCAACATACACAAGTCAAACACGGAACAAGTATTAATTGTCGAGCCTATAATTCAGTCAGTTCAGCCACAACAAAACTCAACACTATTAGTGCTCAAGGTTCAGCTGGATTTCCACGGAGTGGTTATGATTTAGGCATCAATGCTATTTCTCAAATCTCTAGTGGTGCTGACACAGTGCTCGCCACTCAAGATGATGATGATGATGACCAAGATGCTGAAATGGGTGCTAAAAAATTCACGGCTCGAAAATACTGTATTCCATTAAAAAGTGGGATATTTTCTCACTTCGGTGTCGCTGAAAAACTCACTCCAATTTTATTATTTGGTGGTCTTAAATTAGAAATCACTTTCGCAGAAAACGCCAAAGTCTTACAACACATTTATAGTGGAAATGGAATTAGCGGAACTAACGCTCCAGTCCAAGCCAACTCATTCGCCACTGGTATTGATGTATCGAGTGTCGGTGGAACTGGAAATCGTGTCATAACTCTTACTAATGATATTGATGAAATCGCAACTCTCGGTATAACTATTGGTTCTAAAATGTATGTTAGAGGAACTGGTGGGGCTACAGCCAATACAGATATAGCCATAGTGGTCGCTGGTCTTCATCGAGGCAGTGGAGCTGAGGGAGCTGGCGTTAATGTTAAAAACAAAAAAGTCATTGTAAATACTGACGCTAATATTGGGGCAGTAACTACAGCTCTTAAATTATGGTTTCAGCCATCATCCCCATCATATAAATTAAAGAACGTTGAATTAAAGGTATTACAAGTCGTTCCGCCTCCAGCTATGTTAAAATCAATTATTAAAGAAAGTCAATTCGATTTCATTTCTTGGGATTGCTTTTTAGATAATCTCCCATCGTCCAGTCGAACTCATCAAAGTGAAATAACTTCAGTCGCATCTGCCGCCAAATGTATATTCACAAACTACATCAAGGTCAGTGGTGATTTAGGTGAAAATGACGCTTATGCTCCAAACTATTATTTAGGTCAGCCACCGCACAACACCTTTTTAAATTCCATTCAATATTTTATTAATAACAAATTGTATCCTCTCAAACCTTATAACCCATCAGCCAAAGAAGATAAAGTGGTTAATTATAATGAATTAGTTAAGGCCTTTACATCTATTGGTCTCAACGTGAAACGGCTTGGCGATGGTCGAGGTGGAAATCTAGGTGATTACACAAATACATACCTCCACGCAAGAGAATTAGCACGAGGCGAACAGTTTGTTTATAATTTAAAAGACGCTGAGCCACAGATTAGATTAGGATTTAGTGATGAAAGGTCAGCTACGCCAAATGGTGGGGCAGCTATTTCAAATTGCCGAATGGTGAATTGGGTTTTCTCAGTTAAATCTATTATGGTTAATAAAGATAATTTACAACTCGTTTTATAAAATTTTATTCGATTTTTTCTATAATTAAAATATTTTATATATATATAAAAATGCCGATTGAAAAGAATTATTTTAGCATCTCGCCACTCAACGATAATCCACTCCAGTCCGCTGGCACAAATGGTGTCGAAGGCGGATTTAGTTTTAAAGAAAGCAACCCAATTGTTAAATTTTCTCTTCCAGCCATTGAGAAACTATTAGAAACACAATCGCTTGTATTAAGTGGCCAATTCTTTTTTAAAGATAGTTCCACTAATGAAGGGTTTGGACGTTCCACAAATTACACTAATTTAAATTTAGATAATGGAGCGAATATGACGGCCGAAACAGCAACAAACCTTCCAAATCACGGTGGGGTTCATAATGTCATTGATAAAGTCGTCATCCAAACTAAAAAAACAAATACTGAATTAGTTAATATTCACAATTATTCTGCTTATAGTTCCCTTAGAGAAGCATATACAAACAATGATGAAGATTATTTATGGGGTGTCGCTCCAAATCGTAGTTTAGCATTGGGTGCTCACGCCAATCATCAAAACCGACTTATGAATATTATAGCTGATAAAGCCAGTCAAGAATTAAAAATCAATAATAACAAAGAGATTGGTGTTCATTTTTCTATTAAATTAGATATTGATATGCTCCAAAGTGGTAATATTCATTTAGGGCAACAATACACTAATGGACTTCTTCTCACACTCCATTTAGCTCCAGATAGTGCCGTAATTCACAACAGATTTAGAGATACTAAAATAGCTAGTCAAGTTGGAGCTGATATTCGAAACCAAATGTATGTGCTTAGAAATCTCAAGTTAGAAGGCCGATATATAATTCCAACGCCACAAGAACTCAAGGCGTATCCACCAAATCTTATGATGAATTCGCAAATCAATTTATTAAATGACATCCACGCTGACGAAGACAATAACACTTACACTCCACAACTCAATTCAGTCAAAGCTGTTTGTAATTTATATTTAGATAAAGACCAAACTAACAACACGAACTACCAGCAAAACAACTATAGGCTTCCAGTTGGGATGAAAAAGATAGAACACAAAAAGGATAATTTAAGATTTCCATTTACATTCCCACTCAAAGTCCAGCCAAATTTCGAAAGTCAAGTTGAACTCGGCACTGGCTCTCTCAATGACGAACAGATGCGAGAATATGAAAATATTATGGGCGACATAGAATTACGAAAACATTTTGAAAGAGCCCTTCTCGGTGGTAAAGAAGCTGTTAAATCATCGGCTACATTACAGCGGACTAAAGAAAGTTTGAAAGCTGATTATGAAGACCGAGCCACTAACTACCACGGCACTGGTGCGGCTGGTGGTGGAACGGCAGCCATCGCAGATAATACTGGTGTCGGCTCACAGATGTTCCCAGAATTACTTGGACTTGGTGTAGATTATACATATGGTGTTGGAAACTCGATGGCTTATGTAAATAGGGATTATTCAAACACGGTGTTCAGTGGTGTCAATGCTGGTAATACAACACTCCCAGCCGACCGAAGAAATAAGAGCGAATTAGTCCAATCATTCGTTAAATATAATTCAGTCCTCAATCTCCAAACTCTTGTCAAAACTATGTAAAAACTTTTCGTCCTTTTCGTCCTTTTTTTCCCACTATTTTTTTTTATTTTCTAGAAATTATTTATGGCTGTCCCCAAAAATAAAGCATTATATAATAGAGTTAAGGCTAAAATTGTTGCCAAAAATCCAAAACATTCCGCCTATAGGAGCGGAGCGATAGTAAAAGCTTATAAAGCTGCTGGTGGAACTTATGCTGGAGCGAAACCGAAGAAAGGATTAACACGTTGGTTTAAGGAAGATTGGCGAACTGAGAAAGGAAAAAAAACTTATAAAGAAGGCGGAACGATATTTAGGCCAACTAAAAGGATTACTAAAGATACTCCAAAAACTATGAAGGAATTAACCCCAGCTCAAAAAAAAAAAGCTATAGCCGAGAAAAAGAAGAAAGGACGAGTAAAAAAATATTAGTTATAGTTATGGGTTTAAAAACATTATTAGATAGAATTAAATTAAGTTTCTGTTGTAAATCCAAATGTAGTTTAAATGAAGTTGTAGAACAAATTAATGAAGGTCAAGAATGGGTCGATGACTTACAAGAAGATGTCCAAGATGTTGTATCTGCGGTTCAACAAGCTCCACTATTTAATAAACAAAAAGACAAACAATTCAATTATTATTCCAAAAAAGAATGTTAGATTATTGTATGGATTATAAGATTTATAAAATTAATAATGGATATAAAGTAGGCAGAAGAGATGGCCAAAGACTGGGTGAAGCCTATGACAATAGATTATATATTACAAAAAAACCAATGAAAAGAGAAGGAGCTAAACGTCTGCTATGTAAATTAGAAATGGCCGAACAAGGATTAGTTATGAATGTTCGAAGTAAAAAAAAAAGATTTGTTGATGGGTTTTTGAGAATAGACCCAATTAAAAGCAAAAAGAAAAAACATCATAATCATAATACTGATACTATAGACTTCGAATTCGACGAATTAATTTCTTGGCCAACAGTTTTAAAAAGTGGGAAAAAAGGGACGATTGGGACGAATTTAAATTATATCTAAATTTTCTAATATTTTTACATATTCATTTTCAATTTCTAATAATACATCACTGGCCATTTGGTTGGTTTGTTGTAGTATTTCACCTATAGACCTTAGAAAAGACATTGTAAGACTTTCACGGTGTTCTTGCTCTTGTTTAATTAATTCCAATCCATTTAATTTGTCAATCAATTCCTCCATTATATATAAATAAAATATTATAATTATATATAAATGACGAGTGTAAATTTAGTTTCTCCTAATGACAACGGTAATCTCTATTCCGTCCGCTTTAAAGAACCCTTGGTAATCGAACCAAATTCAAATGTTTCATTAAATTTTGCTAAATTCAAAAGAAATGGGAATATATTTTTTTCTAAAGACCAAACTATAACACTGACGCTAAATGGAGTAAAACCTAGTTTAAAACCAGTCGCCCCTTTTACTCAAGTAAATACGGCTTTAGATAATTTAGGTGATGGAGCTGGCGTGTTAAAAATTACTAAAGTTAATCCAGACACTGGCAAAGCTGGATATTCAGTTGAAGAATTGGATAAAAGAATTAAGACTTTATTTGACAATTACCAATTAAGGGATACAGACAAACCAACTCAATTTTTTAATTATGAAGGAATTGAATTTGACAACACGAACAAAAATTTAATTAGAATTGGCTATATCCAAAAAAATCCATTAAATAAATTACAAGATATTACACTATCCACTAATGATGTTAAGGGGGGTGCTGTAGCTAACGGAAACGCTTATGAAAAAACCAGTGCCGACGCAGCTGTTAGCTACTACGATAATTATGCCCTTTCGAAAGAACATTATAATTTTAATTATTCATCACCGCTCGGCATTCAAACCGTTAAAAGTAGAAATTTAATTCATTTTAAAGTTAATAAGAAGCTGAGCGAACAAGGAAAAGCCGTATCAATCGGTTTAGGGTCTAAAGAAATTGGAAATAGTGATTGGACTGACAACACAACGAGTAATACCACGGCATTGACACGTGGGACTGGTGCCACAAATAACTCAGCTAATGGAACGGCTATGAGTAATCCAGCCGTATATGCTGTTGGCTCCACACAAATGCCGGACGCTGACAAGACCGACGCTGCTGCCGAAGACAACATCCTAGCCTCATTTTTTACAATAGAAATAACTGGTGGTGGTGGAACTGTCCCAAAACAACTTCACGTATATATGCCTAAATGCGAAGGGGAAACATCCACACGATTTACTAATATGTCAAAAGAAATTGTGGAAATGGAAGAGGTTTTCTCAACACATCTCTCAGCCTTTATGAATAATACTGAAGACCAAGCTGTCGAACTCGCAGTAGAAACTTATTGGTTAAAAAACTCGACGCTAAACGTAAGTGATGGGCGATTTGATAGAATGTATTTTAGAGTATATAATATGGTTGGTGTTTCTAGTTATACAAACGATAATTTAATATTCGATAGTAAAAGACGTGGAAAAAAATATGGAATAAATAATCAGTGGTTTCAATCAAATGGAGGCGGAGCAGTTGGAACAACGGCAATAACTGGGACAAACGCTCAAAAAGAAAATAAAATTAATTGCTCCCTTCCATTCAATATTATTATGTCGGCACAAAAACAAGGCGAAGGTTTCGAATTTGTAAGAGCTACTAGTTTCAATAAAGACGATGACAACGCAACCGCAACCAATCCACAAACATTTATAAATAGATATTCGATGGCCTTTAGTGATGAACTAGCGAGCTATTTAGGAACAAAAACAACAACACCAAATATTAACCCAAATTTCGATGAACCAAATGTAGTATTAGTCCAACGTCAAGACGCTGAATTAGTAAGGGATACATCATATTCTATATTTATGAAAAATCTGCCAATTAAATGCTATAGGAATATTCAAAAATCATATATTAATGGTAATCAATCATCTCAAGGTTTTGTCCAACCTATTTTATATGATGTCCCCACACCATTTGCTGATAGTCAAATAGTCAATGTTGGTGATGGAGATATTGTTGTTGGAACGTATCAGCCTAGTATTAATAAAGTTTTAACACTCGACAATAATAGATTGGTATTAAATAATTTAGATGTTGAAATTCGAGATACTGAAACAAATGAAATAGCTAAAGAACTGACTGGCTCAGTTATTAATTTTACAATTTCAAAATAAAATCAAACCATATAATAATGAACAAACCAAAAAAAAGAGCAAACAGTTTAGCCGAACAAATGAAAATCAAACGTTTCGACCCAGTAGAATTAAAGGCGTGGAATTCATTATTCGCAGATATTAAATTTAAAAATAAAAAAGTATGTTCTAAAAAAATATTCGATGGCGAATGTGCTAAAGACCCCCCACCCAAAGAAAAGCCAAAAAAGAAATTGGATGTATTAAAAGTTCAACAAGCGAAGCCATTTAAAAAAAAGAAAGCGAAAAATCCAAAAGTTTTTATAGAAAAAGATAAAATGAAAAAATAAAATATATCGTAATATTATAAAAATGACTGGAACTATTGCTGATATGCTTGATTACTCATTAAAAGAAGTGCCCCAACAAAGTGAAATTAAGACTGAAACCGTTGAACCAAATAACGCCACGACTGATAGTAGCCGTGTATTTAAATACACTATTAGAAATGTTGGATTTTTAGAAGGAACTTCTATGCTTACATTTAAATTAAAAAGACTTAGTGGAACTAATGGAGACCTTCGAGTGAATTTATGGAATGGAGCGTTGGGTTGTATTAAGAATGCTGTATTAAAAATCGGTGATTTCGAAATTAATAATTGCCAAGATGTCGATAGAATAGCCACTCTTATGAACCTCAATCAATCTGTATTACAGCGACGAAATGTGATGGGTCATTATTTAGGAAATAGTTTAGAACTCAAGGTCAATGATGGTGGAGCAGTTGCTGGCCTCACTGTCGCCCCATATGGAACGGCGAGCCAACAAGGTCAAATTATAATGGACGCAGCGAATTGTGGAATTAATTATGGAACAAATGCCAATGGAACTGGAAAGGCTGTCAATTCGTTGTCAATCAATGCTGATGTAAGTTTGAATGAAAAATTCGGTATCCCACTCAATATGATTTTCCCTTGTTTAAAAGGGCGGTCGCTCCCACTCTTCTTATTTACTGATTATAATATTCAGTTAGAATTCGAAATGAACTTCGCCGATAAATTCGCCATTAATATTGGAAAAACGTTTGATGGTGGCCACGTCCATACGGATTATATGGCGTTGAGCGGAAACATCGGTTTTTCTAATGTAGAACTCGTTGTTGATTATTTACTCCCTCCATCGTCAGTCATTAATAATTATATTGAACAAACATCTAGCAGTGGCGGATACAGATTTGAATTCCCACAAATCGCTGTTGTCAAAAAGAAACTCGCAGCTGTCCCATCATCCAAAGAGCTACAAGAAGTCGAACATAGACTTGGTCAAACTGGTAAAGAAGTCCATAACATTATACAGATGAAAAGATTTACAGATTATAAAGATAAATTTAAAACGTCATTCACTTTAGGCTCAGCGACAACAACTAACGCTTCTTCTACACTCACCGCTGTTTCATCCATCGATAATATTTCGGCCAATGCGAGTATCACTGGAACTAATATTCAAGCCAACACTTTTGTAAAATCCGTCCAAGTGGTTAATGGCGATAATCAAATAACTCTTATGGCTGCCGATGGGTCAGCTAGAAACGCAAGTGGCGGTGGAGCACAAACCGATGTTGTCATTAAAAATCCAGCTAGTCAATTTATGAATAGAAAGATTTTACAAGCTCAAAGTATCGATGGTATCGACGAAGAAGAATATAATGTCGAGGTGAATGGATTAGATGTATTCCCACAGTTTATTTACAACAACGCCAGTCAATATGATAAAATGTCAAATGTATTAGACGCTGATATGATTGTCCCAAGACCGATGTATTTTAGCGACCCTAACACAGTCCAACAGCGTCTCACTCCAATCACCGAAGGTTTATTTTCGAATTACAAACCACTCGGCGTTGATTTAAGAAATGGTAATGATGCTGTTGTTGGTGGTGGAACTGTTATTAATAGTGGCTCTCCACTCATATTCAAATATAAACGAAAACCAAAAACCAACACTTACCAAGGCAATGACTTAGATTGTCGTGGGGAAATGGATGTAGATTATTACATCACTCACGCTCGTGTTGTTGTTGTTAAGAAATTGCCAAAAGGAACTCAAGTTATGGTTTCGTCCTAATCGTCCTTTTTTTCCCACTATTTTTTTTCTCTCCGCTCAAATTTTTTTAATTTAAATATAGTTATAGTATATATGACTTTTACATTTGAAATTGCTATACCCTCATTCAATCGACCCCACCGTATCACAACCAAGGCTCTCGCAATGCTCGATGGCTTTGGTGTTCCCAAGTCTATGATAAGAATATTTTTAAGAGATGAAGAACAAAAAAACAACTATAATTTACAAGACTATAATGTCCAGCTGACTGGGCAAAGTGGAATATTAGCAACAAGGAATTATTTACAAGTTTATTACCACGAACAGACAAATTTAGATGGTGTTGTATTTATTGATGATGATATAACTGATTTTCATTATTTAGGACAACCAATTGACAAACCATTTTTGGAGCTGATGACTTATTTTTTCGAGGAAACTTTAGGACGAAAAGGACGATTATGGGGAATTAATACAACGGCAAATACATTTTTTATGAAAGATAAAATAACAGAGAAGCTGAAATACATTTTGGGTGGTTTTAAAGGACTTGTGTTAGATAGAACAAAAGACACAATACTATGTGATGTAGGGCATTTTGAAGATATACAATTTTCTCTTGAATATTATTTAGAAGATAATGTAGTAGTTAGATTTGATGGTTATGGAATTAAACACAAACCGTTTGAACTCATCGGTGGAATTTGTGGTCATTTGGGTGGGCTTGAAGCTAGAAGGGCAGAAATGAAAACCAATGGAGACTATTTATTAGAACGTTATGGAGATATGCTAAAAATAAATCCAAAGCCGTGGGGTCAAGATTTAAGAGTTAATTTCGCATATAAAAATATAGAGTATTAATATATGACAACTAATAATAAAACTTTTTTTATAGATATAAACAGATATTCAGCACAAGATAGTGAAAGTGATATTACAAATATATGGGACTATAAATTAAATGACACTATAGTCGCCCCAAGTGGTTCGACAATTTCTATAGAAAATGCTTTTATAAATCAAAAAGGAATTACTGGGCAATCCATAGAGTTTGAAGAAGATATAGTTGAAACGATACAATATTATGCTTATATAACTGAAGACCAACAATCAGTCCCATCTGCTGTAGTTTGGGGAGGGAAGGACAGCCAACCATCCACCAATAGAATGTATGATGAACTGTTAAACAATTTGGGAGATACTGGGAAACATCAATTATATTTAATGAATGACGAAGGAGTTATAGCCGATAATACATATAATGCTTTAAACGGAAGAATGTTAGGAGGTAGTGGAACACCATTAATATTGTCATCAAGGCCGTTTCAAGATAATCCCACCAGCGGTTTCATTACGAACACAGCCACAACCGTCAAAGACAGCACGACAATCACAATGGCGACAGCTGGAATTACAGTTGGAATGGGTCTCACAGCGAATTATGATGGAGTGTTAGAACCAGCGACACGAGTTGTCAGTATAACAGATGGAACAGCTTTGGTATGTGCCCCCGCAGCCATATCAGCTAAGAGCACAAGTTCAACTCCATCATTTAGAATAACAGCTCGTAATAACCCAGACTTTTTTACAATTCCAGTTCCTCTCTCAGCTTTTATAACAATCAAGAAGGGTGTGTATGGAATTCAACAATTAACAACTATTATAAATTCTCAATTTAATAATCAATATGAAAATGGAACACAAATCCCTATTTCGAATGTAGAAAATGCCTTAGCATCTAGAAATTGGGATGGAACTTTAAATGATGGAAATAGTGGATTTACACATCAAATCCAACCTTTAAAAATGCGACCAGCTCCAGACGGAATTTGGCGTAGAAATATAAATGAAGAAGTCATCGCATCTTGCCCAACACACTGTTTTATTCCAGCTTGGGATTATGCGGTGGCTCGGCCGAGTTTCGCTGTGAGCCGAGAACCAACTAGAATTAATTATACAAAAAGAGTAGATGTCAATGATGCGGCGAATAAAGGGGCTGTGTTTTTTTTAACAGATAATGATAGAACTACAGTATATAATTTAGAACAATATTCAGTTGTTTTGACAAGACAAGATGTAAATTTTGAAATAGGAGAGAAACACGGATTAAGTGTTGGAATGACTGTTGAAGGACAAGGAATACAAGATGGAACAACTGTTGCTGGTGTAAGCGGAACTGGTGATAAAGACATCGCTTTAAATAAACCCCCATTAATTAGTGGAACATTTAGTTTAAATTTTTATTCAGTTGGAAATTACGAAAATCCAGAAACAAAAAATATAGCAGATTACCAAATTGGAACACGAGGATTAATGGTTGGTGCTCCAGAAGTAAATTTACAATTCGACACAGATTTGTCAGCTTTTTCTATTAATAATTTACACGCCAGTTATAGGATTGCCTCACACGATATATTAGGAAATGAAAATCCATCCGCTGGAAAGGTTGGTGTTGGCCTCAAAAGAATTGCCGAAGTATTTGACCAAGACCCTTGGGGTGCTGGGCAAACTCTTTGGGGGACAGCTGGGACACTGCCCACACATACTGGGACAGCCCACGATAATAAAAATATATTGACAAATGTAAAATTGAGTGGAACTTTAAATGTTGAAAATATACAAATTGGGGCGACCATTGAAGGGGATGGGTTCGCACAAATAGATGGACAAAAAGCAATTATTACTGAAATAGGGTCTTTAACAAATCCGCTTATTGGCGACAACGGAATACCAACACAAGGATTGAAAATTAATAGAGCAGCAACTAGTAGTCATACTGACGCAAATTATGAAATAATAAATCAAGGCGTTACGACGGCTGTAAGAAATACACTGAGGTCTAGTCTAGAAACCCCAGTCAGTAGAGTTGGTGGTGTTATTGTTTATAATTTTGCGAAACAAACAGCGTCTAAATATGGGGACATCGATTTAACAGCGTCATTCGAAACTCACGCATCTTTCAAGGATTTTTTTTCAGTCGAAGCCGAAGCGAGGAAAATATGGAAAACAAAAACTCTTTGGGGGAAGCTAGGATTTTCATATGAACAATTTAATGATGACACTTATATGGAACAAATAGCTCAATATAATAAAACTGGAGGATACAAGCTAAGAGGTATTACATCAAACACTAAATTAGATTTATCGACAATCCCCCAAGTCTCGTCCCAAAATAACCCCTCAAAATTCACACTCCCATCCAGCGACGGAGGCCAAGCTCTTAATACACCATTACAGTATTATAACAATTTCGATTATAACACACCAAGAACTCAAAGAAGCACTAGAAACGGTTTAATAGATGGCTCATCAAATGGGGATAATATATTGTCATATGCTGGCTCAAGATATGAAATGGCCACTCTTATAAATGTAGAAGCGAACCCAACAGCGTTAGTAGCTCAAAGCTTACCATCCCTTTCAAAATTCGGCTATTATTTAATAACAAGTGATTTAGTCCCAACATATAAAGATGTAGTTTCCAAGGGCGACCCACTAGGATTGTTAGGTGTTGTTGCTAAAACAAATTTATCTAGTCAAGATTTCATCCCAGTGGCTGACAGTAATATAGTTCAAACCTTAACACAAGATACACAAATTCAAAATATTAAAGTCAAGGTGCTCAACCCCGACCTAACAAATCCGCAACTCAGTGAGAATTCATCCATCATTGTGAGAATAGATGTCCCAGTCCCTCCCCCCTCTCCACCACCCAAAGAAGGCGAAGCAAAACATCCTAAGAAACGATGCCCTAAGACTGGCGAAAAAATATGTAGATGTCCGCCAAATGAAGTTGGAAAAAAAATGGAGAGTGAGAAAAAAAAAAATGATAAATAATTATGGATGTAAGATTAGTTGTTGGTGATATAGAAGAGAAGCTATTGGAACTCAAACAAATGATAATTAAATATGAAACTGAAAATAAAGCACTCAAATTAAAAGTCGCGGATATGAAAAAATATATTAAAAATAAATAG
>Ga0181411_1000169_pt1 | contig 22259 bp, 24 predicted proteins | sample 34SPOviralmetaG_FD_130114 | JGI IMG/M metagenome (GOLD analysis project Ga0181411, IMG submission 130114) | Marine viral communities from the oligotrophic San Pedro Time Series (SPOT) site, San Pedro Channel, CA, USA - 34 SPOT_SRF_2012-07-09 | ecosystem: Environmental > Aquatic > Marine > Strait...
AACAGTATGAGATGTTTGTAAAAAACAAAATTAGACGTTTTGCTACAGGTATAGGTTGCAGTTTTGAAACTATTAGTAAAGACTTCTCAGAAACTAACTATTCAAGTTCAAGACTTAGCTTGTTAGAAGACAGGCAGCATTGGAGCTTCTGTCAAAAGTACATGATTAAAAACTTTCATCTAAGAGTTTTTAAGATGTGGATAGAACTTGCAGTATTAACAGGAGAACTAGATTTTCCTGATTATTCTTCAAATTCCATGAGGTATTGCAAACCAAGATGGACTCCACCAGCACAACACTATGTTGATCCTTTGAAGGAAATAAAGGCTTATAGAGAAGCAGAACAAGCTGGATATATTAGTAAAGGTCAAGTAATAGCACAAACTAATGGTGGAGATTATGACGATATTGTGTCAGAAATTGCAAGAGAACAAGAAGTCGCTGAAGGGTTAGGAGTTACATTAGATAAAGATTTAGATTTAGAGGTAGAGATAGGACAGGAAGCACCTCCGACTCCACCACCTACTAGAGCTAAAAAAACACGCAAAAAGAAAGCTGATTAGTTATGGCAAATGTAAACGGAACTGATATAAACCTTATGCCTACTGATGGCATGAGGACTGAAGCTAAAAGATATAGAGAATGGAAAAAAGAAGGAGAAGGTGGTGGTACAGATGTTGCTAGAACAAGAGCAACACAAATATTAAGCGGAAACGAGCTATCAGCAGATACAGTTATTACAATGAACGCATGGTTCGCCCGACACGAATCAGATAAATCAGGGAAAGGCTTCCGTCAGGGGGAAGATGGCTATCCTAGTAATGGTAGAGTAGCTTGGGCTGCTTGGGGCGGTGATGCTGGACAAACTTGGTCTGGTTCAAAGTCTAATTCAATCAAAAAAGCAAGAGAACGCACTATGACTGAAGAAACAAAAACAGAACAAAGAGCCGAGCCTGATGGTTTGAGTGTCGGGGATTTTGTTCGTTGGAACTCTAGTGGAGGTACAGCTAGAGGAAAAATTGATCGTATCACTAGAGATGGATCAATAGATGTACCTGATAGTTCTTTTACTATTACTGGAACAGCAGAAGACCCTGCTGCACTTATTACTTTGTATCGAAATGGGGAGGCTACCGATAGAAAGGTCGGTCACAAATTTTCGACACTTACAAAAATTGCAGCGATTAGAAGTGTTGATGCTGGAGATAGACTTGAACGTAAAGAGGTTACGGACTTCAAAAATGTGAAATCACGCACATTTGAGTTTCCTTTCAGTTCTGAATATCCAGTAAAAAGATATTTTGGTAACGAAGTATTAAGCCATGAAGATGGTGCTGCTGATCTTAGTCGATTGAACGATGGCGGTGCAGTTCTCTTCAATCACAATATGGACAAACCCATAGGGGTAGTGGAGTCTGCCAGAATTGACTCAGAAACCAAACGAGGTTATGCGAAGATTCGTTTCTCAAGAAATAAGTTTGCATCTGAAGTTTTACAAGATGTGTCTGACGGAATACTCAGGGGTATAAGTTTTGGATATAGCATCAATGATATTGATGAGACAGAAGATGGTATGCTTGCTCGGTCATGGTCGGTACACGAATTATCGGTTGTAACTGTTCCGGCTGATCCAACAATCGGCTTCGGAAGGAGCTTGATTTCACCCTCACAAGGCAATAGTATTACTATGGAAGATAACTCCCCCATTGAGGAGATTAATTCTGCGGTTGAATCCGCATCACCCTCGGTTCGCACTATGGAAGAATCAACTAAAGAAACTGCGGTTGATACGGCTAATGAAGCCGTAGAGATCGACATCAAAGCCGAAGTACAACGTGCTATTGATGAAAATAATGCTCGTACAGCATCAATCACTTCTCTATGTCGTGAGTTCGGAAAGTATGGAGCAGAAGAGCTTACTGACTCACTTATTAAATCTAATAAGTCACCAGCAGAAGCCAAAGCAGCTATCCTCGATCTTGTGAAGAACAAGGCAGAGGCCGTAAATACACCAATCCGTTCTACTGACATGAGTACAAATGAAGTTGGCTTAGACCAAAAAGAAGTAAAGAGATTCTCTTTCTTAAGAGCATTAAATGCTTTAGCGAATCCTACAGATCGTCAAGCTCAAGAAGCAGCAGCTTTTGAGAGAGAAGTATCTGAGGAAGCTTCTAAGAGATATGAGAAACCAGCAAATGGAATCTTAGTACCAAACGAAGTTTTAAAAAGAGACTTGAATGTAGGTACAGCAACAGCTGGTGGTAACTTAGTTCCAACAGAATTACTTGCAGGTTCATTTATTGACATTCTTAGAAAGAGAATGGCTGTAATGGCAACAAACCCAACAATGTTGACTGGGCTTAGTGGAAACGTGGCTATCCCCCGGATGACCTCTAGTAGCACCGCTTATTTCGTTGGTGAATCTGGCGCACCTACAGAATCACAACAGGCTTTCGACCAAGTGAACATGACACCTAAGACAGTTGGTGCATTTGTTGATTATTCAAGAAGATTATTGCTTCAGTCGTCTATTGATGTAGAGACAATGATTAGAGACGATATTGCGAAGGTTATTGCTACTAAACTTGATAACGCAGCAATCTATGGTTCTGGTAGTTCTAACGAGCCTCTTGGAATCAAGGACACAACTGGTGTAGGTACACAGACAATCAGTACATTCGGTACTTTTGCTGAGTACATCGGAATGGAAACAGACGTTGCAGCAGCAAACGCTGATGTAGCTAGTATGTTCTATCTAATCAATGCTTCTGCTAGAGGTGCGTTGAAGTCAACAGAAAAAGCTTCAAGCACAGCACAGTTTGTATTTGAGGATAACTCAATAAATGGCTATCCAGCTATTGTTTCTAATCAACTTGCAAACAACGATGTTCTCTTTGGAGACTTCTCACAGTTTGTTATTGGTATGTGGTCTGGCTTAGATCTAACAGTAGATCCTTATGCAAATGCAACTGCTGGTAGCGTAAGAATAATCGCGTTACAAGATGTCGATTTCGGTGTAAAACAGCCGGGTGCATTTTGTTTCGGAACCTAGTCATACCAATAGATTATGAAGGTTAAATTGCTAAGAGCAACAATGATCGCTGGAGTCCCAACGGACTCTGGCTCTATTGTTGATGTTGAACAGCATACTGGTGAATATCTAGTTGCTATTGACAAGGCTGAAGCTTACGTTGAAGCTTGCGAAGCACCTATACCTAGTGCAAAAACACTTGTTAAGGAAGAGCCTATTTCTAAAGACAAAGTTGATTTTGTTCAAATGACGAAAGCACAACTTGAAGTTTACGGAAGACAATTGGGACTTGAACTTGATAAGCGACATAACAAAGCTGATCTAATTGTTGAATTAGAAGAAGCAATCTCAATCATGGAGGAATCTTAAAATGTCTGTTATCCAACAGAACCTAGAGAAGTTAACTGTTGTTGCTGGTGTTGCAACTGCTGCTGTAACAAGCACAGCTACATCAAGTGCAATAGATCTTCTTGAATACGATGGCGATGTAATGCTAATTTTGGATAGTGCTGCTGGTACTGGATCAAGTCCAACTTTAGACATCAAAATTACTGAGTGTGATACTACTGGAGGAACTTACACAGATTTATCTGGTGCTACTTTTACTCAAGTAGTTGATGGTGCTTCAATGCAAACACTTGCAATCAATAAAGACAGTGCAGAACGATTTATAAAAATTGTTCAAACAATTACTGGTTCTACACCTTCTTTCACTTTTAGCGTCAATTTAATTGGTGTTAAAAAGTACGGTTAAATACATAGCCCTCTCTAAGAGGGCTTTTTTTTTCTTATGGCATTTACTGAAGATTTAGATACATATTTTGCTGACTTTTCAGATACTGTTGTTTATAGTGGCACTACTTATAAAGGAATATTAGATCAACCAGACGAAATTGTTGCTGATGATCGTGTTCTAACTACTGACTATCAATTAACAGGTAAAACAAGTGATTTAGGAGCAATCTTATTTGACGCAACATTAACAGTTAATTCAGTAAGTTATAAAGTAAGAAGTGTTAGAAAAATAGATGATGGTAGTTTATGTATAGTTTCTTTGATGAAGGTGTGAAATGGCTAGTAAACGAGAACAAATTTTAGCAGCGATAAAAACAAGTCTTGCTAATACGACAGGTGTAGGAACTCGCATTTATAGAAGTAGAGCCGAGCCAATGGCTAGGGCAGAGTCTCCTAGTTTAGTTCTTGAATTTGTAACAGACGAACCTACTGTTAATAGTGCAACCTATTTAAAAATAGATTGGACATTAAGAGTAAGAATCGTTGTAGTTGTTAGGTCACAAACACCTGATACTTCAGCAGATCCTACCGTTGAAAGTTTACATTCTAAAGTTGTTAATGATCCAACTTTAGGAGGACTAGCAATTGACGTTAGGCCAGCAACAGTAACTTTTGATGTTATTGAAGCAGATCAACCAGCAGGGATAATATCCTGTGAGTATGAAGTAGACTATAGGAGTAGTTATAACGATTTATCAACATGACTTATAATGAAACTGCAACCCTAACAACCCTTATTGTTTAATATGAGTAATGATATCCCAAACGAGGGTGGAACTTACATTCTCAACCCTAAAACTGGCGAGCGAAAGCTAGTTCAACAAACTAAACAAGCTGAACCCCCTACAGAGGTAATTACAGATGGCACAACTGACAAGGAAGAGAGTAATTCTGATTGAAGCGGAAAGCTCATATGGAAGTGACCCTACTCCAGCAGCAACAGATGTTGTTCTCGTAAGAGATTTAAGTATTACACCGCAATCAAGCGATGTGGTTAACAGAGATGTTGTAAGACCTTATTTAGGTGCATCACAACAGCTACTTGCAAACACCAAAGTAGAGTGTACATTTTCGGTGGAACTTGCTGGATCTGGCGCAGCCGGAACTGCTCCTAGATATGGAAGTGCGCTGAAAGCGTGTGGTTTCAGCGAAACTGTTAGTTCAGGAACCAGTGTTACCTACGAACCAATTTCAGCTAGTTTTTCATCTGTAACTATCCACTATAATGTAGATGGTGTAAGGCATATTGTTACTGGTTGTCGAGGGAATTTTAGTCTTAGTGCATCCGTTGGAGAAATTCCTTCAATTGATTTTACTTTTACTGGGATATACAATGCTCCAACTGATACTGCTTTACCAGCCGTAACTTATGGAGCGCAATCAACACCTTTAATATTTAAGAATGGTAATACAACTAGCTTTCAATTATTGTCCTATTCTGGTGCATTGATGAGTTTAACAATGGATGTTGGTAATTCACTTGTATATAGAGAACTTGTTGGTGGTACAAAAGAAGTGTTGTTAACAGATAGAGCAGCTAATGGATCAGTAACAATAGAAGCACCAACAATCGCACAAAAAGATTATTTTGCTGCTGCTTTAGTTGATACAACATTAGGTAACTTGACTGTTACTCATGGTACTGCTGCTGGTAATATCTGTGCATTTAGTAGTACAAAGGTTGATATTGGAGATGTTGCTTACGGAGAAGCTGATGGAGTTACTATGTTAGAGATTCCATACACACTTGTACCAAGTTCGGCCAACGATGAAATGAGCTTAGTTTTTACTTAGTAAGTATTGACTACTAAGGTAGAGTAGAAGAGTATATAGCTTAATTTATGGCATTTGTTAGAAAGAAGACCAAGGTGTATTCTTGGCCTGTTGAGGTTCAAACACCTTCAGAAACTAAAATTGGTGAATTTGACACAACAGTTTTTACTGGTCAATTTATTCGTTTGTCCAGAAAAGAACTTGATGATTTTGATTCAGCAACAGAGTTTGAAGCTTTAAAAAAAGTATTAGTTGGATGGACGGATGTTAATGAGGAAGATGGTACACCTATACAATTTTCAGATAAAGCATTAAAAGAATTTTCAGAAGATATTGATTTTGTTGCTGGAGTTTTGGCAGCATTTAAGAAGTTCTATGCAAATGCACAATCGGGAAACTAATTGATGCTGCCTTATTTTGGGCTTCGGGTGGCAAACAAGTTATAGATGAAACACAACAAGATGCTGCTGCATTTGGTGTAAAAATCGAGAAGCAACAAGAAGAAAAAATAGATTTTGAAGTTTTTCAAGAAAACTGGGATATTGTAAATATGTTTCTTCGTTGCCAAACACAATGGAATATGTCTTTTGGAGGTATAGTAGGGTTAAAATACGAGGTGTTATTGCTTGCTGGAGGACTGTTTGACCTCTATCATGTAGATAATCGCCAAGAAATGCTAGAAGGTTTACAACTTATGGAATCTGTAGCCATGAAAGAAATTAATAAGGAGAAAAAGTAGTGGCTAAGAATGTCAATATTGAAAAAATCATAATAAAAGTTGAGGGTGTTACCAAACTAGGGAAACTTTCTTCTACTTTTGCAAAATTAAATAAGAATATTGGCTTAACTCCAAAAGAATTAAATAAGACAATAAAATCAATAACAGCTTATGACAGAAGAGGTCAACGAAGTGTTAATACGTTTAATAGACAAATAGCAGCATTAAAGCAGCTAAAAGACAATGTTGGTATTGGAGGTGCAGCATATAAAAAACTTGGTGGTGAGATAGATAGGCTAAGAGCTAAAATGGATAATCTTACTAATTCAACCAAAAAACAAAGTGCTTTTCAAAAACTTGGGGCTGGATTTAAAGCAGGTGGTGGTGCTGCTTTAACTGGTGCTGTTGGTAGATTTCTTCCTCCTTCTGCACAAGTGGGAGGTGCAGCAGGTTTTATCAAAGGAGGAGTTCCGGGGGCTATTGCTGGTGGTGCTATTGGTCTTGGGGTGGATGCTGTTGCTGGTGGTGTTAAGTTTGCATCTGAAGCTGCAACATACGCATCAGAAATCAAAAAATTACGAATAGCATTAAAAGGTGTCACGAAAGATCAAGCTACCTTTGATAAAGGTCTTTCTATTATTACCGAAACATCTAAAAAATTAAACGTACCAATAGCTGCATCTACTAAACAGTTCACAACTTTAGCTGCTTCTGTATTAGGTTCTGGTGGAACTATAAAAGACGCAGAAGAAGTTTTCACTGGTGTTTCAAATGCTATTAAAGCAACTGGTGGTAATGCAGAAGACGTACAATCTGCAATTCGAGCAATGTCGCAGATCTTTGGTAAAGGTAAGGTATCGGCAGAAGAATTACAAGGCCAGCTTGGTGAAAGATTGGCCGGTGCTGTTGTGAAATTTGCAGAAGCTAATGGTAGTAGTTTGCAGAAATTACAGAAAGATTTGAGAGATGGAACTGTTGGATTAGATCAAGTTATTAAATTTGCTAAAAAATTAAATATTGACTTTGCAGATACAGCAATAAAAATATCAAATTCATCTGCTGATGCAGGTCAAAGATTAAAACTTCAGATGGATAATTTAAAACTTGCTGTAGGTGAGGCGGTCTTACCTATAGGTGCTGCTTTTCAAACAATGTTTAGTGAGATTGTTGAAGGTATAACTTCAAATCAAGAATCTTTAGATCTTCTAGGAGATACATTTAGATTTATAGGTGGTGCTGCGTTTACTACTGTAGCTGCTGTAAGATTTCTTATAAGAACTTTGGCTGATTTAGTTAAGATTACTTATCAAGTTAGTCAACTTGATTTTGAAGGCGCATTTAAAACAGCAACTAAAGGAATTGAAGATACATCAGCAAACTTCGTAAAAGATATGGATACAATCTTTAACAAGATAGATATATTTAGTACAAAACAAGGAAAACCTAAAATAAATAAAATTTCTGCTAGTCAATTTGACAATAGAAGAACAGTTACAGGAGGAGGGTTAGCTACCTTAACAGGAGATATAGATGGTAAAGAAAAAGAAAAACTTGAGAAGATAAATTTAGGTTTACAAAGAGGAATATTATTAAAGCAAACAGAAGATGAAACTGATAGAAAGATACTTGAACGTAAATATAAATTTATTGATGCTATAAAAGAAGCAAAAGGAATAGATGATGAAGCAGCACAAGCAGATAGAATAGCGTTAGAGACTAAAGATTTTATAATAGATAAACAAAATATTTTAAATGATGCTTTAGAAAAAGGAAAAGAAAAAGCTTTTAGTTTTAAGGATGAGTTTAAAAAGATTGCAGATTCTGCACAAGATTTAAATAGTAGAGTTGGAGAAATTGCTATAAATTCAGTTAACAAATTGGGAGATAGTTTTGTAGAACTTGCGATGACAGGTAAAGCTAGTTTTGGAGATTTGGCAAGATCAATATTAGCTGATTTACAAAGAATGATATTAAAAGCATTATTTTTTAAATCTATATCAAATTTTTTACCTTCTGGTTTAAGTAAGTTTTTACCGTTTGCAAAAGGCGGTGTAGTTAAAGATGGAGAAGTTGTTGAGAATGCTATGGGTAATGTGTTTGCTAAAAATAAAGTTGTTCCTTATGCAATGGGTGGAACAATAGTACGAAAACCATCAGTATTTCCAATGGCAAATGGAGGTGTAGGTTTAATGGCAGAAGCTGGTTATCCAGAAGCTATCATGCCATTGAAGCGTGGTTCTGACGGAAAGCTAGGAGTTCATGCATCTGGTGGCGGTATTGGTAATATAGTTGTAAATGTTGATGCTTCTGGCAGCTCTGTTCAAGGGAATCAAGATGCTGGTAAAGAACTTGGAAGGGTTATTTCAGCATCAATTCAGTCAGAATTAATTAGACAAAAAAGACCGGGAGGTTTATTAGCATAATGGCAACTTTTCCAAGTATTGAACCTAGTTTTAGTGCTATGAAACAAGAAGCACCAAAGCAACGTGTAGTAGCGATGGGAGATGGATATGAGCAAAGAGTGACTTTTGGCTTACAACAAAATCCAATGAGCTTTGATCTTAAATTTACAAATATAACTGATGTAGAAGCACAAACAATACAAGCTTTTTTAAACAGTAGAGCCAAAGATAATTCTAGTTTTGATTTCACACCACCAAAGGAAGGCTTTACTAAAACTGGTACTTTTGGAAAGTCTGGTCAAGTTGTAACAGTTACAATAGCGTCAAAACATGGCTTGGCGATTGGAGATGTTATTACTTGTACCTTTACTGGAGGCAATCCAGCTAACGGAGCTTATACAGTTGTAAGCGATACAAGCGATGAAATTTTTACGTTAAAAGCAGCAACAGGAACGGCTGATGTAGGTGCTGGTACAGCTATATCTATTACAAAATCAGGACAAGGAAAATATGTTTGTGAATCTTGGTCTACTGATATTGATCTTCCTACAAGAAATTCTATATCAGCTACATTTAGACAAGTATTTGAACCTTAATGACCACAGTTCCATTTACCGATCTTCAATCTATTAATCCCTCTGCAATTATTGAATTGTATGAGATTGCTTTAGATGCCACTTTACATGGTTCGTCAGATGTCTTGCGTTTTCATAATGGAACACAATTAGTAAGTAATGGAAATATAAAATTTGCAACTAACACTTACACCAAGTTTCCTATTGAATGTAAAGGTTTTGAATATACATCTGGAGGTCAATTTCCAAGACCTACTATTACTGTTAGTAATGCAAGTGGTTTTATAACTGCTACTTTGGCAACGATAACAACAGTAGGAAAAGACTTGGTTGGAGCAAAATTCACAAGGATAAGAACACTTGCAAAATTTTTAGATGATGATAACTTTCCAAGTAGTGTTAATCCTTTTGGTACAGCATCTCCTACAACAAAATTTCCCGATGAAATATATTTTATTGATAGAAAGATGACAGAAAATAGAGAAGCTGTACAATGGGAGGCAGCAAGTGCTTTAGACTTAACAAATGTAAAAATTCCAAAAAGAATTACAGGGGTAGAATTATTCCCTTCAATAGGTAAATATGTAGGATGACTTGGAAAGAAGAAGCGTTAGAACACGCAAAAAAAGAATCACCTTTTGAATCTTGCGGTTTGCTAATAGTTTTTGAAGGTAAAGAAAAATATTGTCCATGCAAAAACTTAGCAGAAGATAAAACCGATCAATTTATAATTGATCCTGAAGACTGGATTCATTATGAAGATCAAGGAGAAATTTTAGCAGTAATTCATAGCCATCCTTTTGATACTTGTTTTCCAAGTCAAGCAGATTTAGCTTCTTGTGAATATTTAAATTATCCTTTCTATATAATTGGACTTGTTGATAACTTATGGCATAAATTTGAGCCTAGTGGTTATCAATCACCTTTGTTGGGTCGTACATGGGTATGGGGTTCTCAAGATTGTGTTTCTCTTTGTTATACATGGTATAAAGAAAATAGAAATATTATTTTAAGAGATTGGGCAAGACCTAGATCTATAAAAGAATTTTATAAAAACATGAACTTTGGTAATTTAATAGAACAAACAGGATTTAAAAAACTTGAAAAAAATCAACCCTCAGAGATAGGAGATGTAATATTATTTGGTGAACATAATGGTGAACAGACTCACATAGGTTTATATATTGGAAATCAAACAATGCTTCATCATCAGATAAGAAAATTGAGTTGCAGGGAATTTTATGGTAAAAATTGGTTAGAATTAACTTTAGATAGGTATAGGTATGCGTAACAAAATTACCATATATGGGGATCTAGCAAAAATTGTAGGAGATAGAGTGTTTCATGCCAATATTAATAGTGTTATAGATAGTTATAGATTTTTAAAATGTAATTTTCCTATATTGCAGAGCTATATGCTTGAAAAAAATTACGTTGTTAAAGTAGGTGATAGAAATATTGATGAAACTGAATTATTTTATCCTGTAGGAGATGATGATATAAAAATCGTACCAGTTGCAACAGGGTCAGGTAAACCCGGTAAAATTATAGGAGGTGCTTTTTTAATAGGTGCTTCTTTTCTTTTTCCCGGTGCTGGTTTGTTTGGTTATCAAGCGTTAGGGGCTACAGGAACAGCAGGTCTAGCTGGGGCGGGTATCGGGACAGCTATTGGTACAGGTTTATCTTATGTCGGTGCTTCAATGGTTTTGGGTGGTATACATCAAATGATTACACCCACACCACCTGATTTTCAAACAGATGTGGGTGGTGGTGCCAATTCTAATGCTGGTAAAAGCATGACTTTTAATGGGGTTGTTAACTCTAGTGCTTCTGGAGTTGGGATTCCAATATGCTACGGAGAAGTATTTACTGGATCGGTGGTTGTTTCTGCTGGTATAGATACCACTCAAAAAGTAGGAAAAGCAAAACTAAAAGGTACGGCATAATATGGCAGGTCTTAATAAATTAATTGGTGGGTTAGACGGAACTATAAGTTTTGAAAGTGATGCCGTTGAGTTTAAGAAAAAAACTGGAGTAAAACTAATAAGTCAATCTTTTATGAAATTGATTGATGTTATATCAGAAGGTGAAATAGAAGGATTTCCAACTCCATTAAAATTAGGAATTGAAAGACATACCTTAAACTATAAGATTGCTTGTCTAGCAGATGTATTTCTAGGAAAGACACCTATTTTAAAAAGCCCTACAGTTCCTAGTATTCAACAAATTATTGATAATTATGCAGAATTACAAACTATAACTGGAAGTGGTAAAAAGAAAAAAGCACAAAAAACTGAGTTAAGTAACACTACACTTGAAGCGTTTAATTTTTCAGATATTGTTGCAGATTTTCAATTTGGCTCTGCTGAAACTGATGATGATGGCAAAATTGTCAATAAATTTGAGGCAAACTGGTCATCTAGTTCTGCTTCTAGTGGTGATACACAAGGTGTTGTTACTATTACCAACAATCAAACTTCTACTTGTGTTCCACAAATATCAAAAGGAGACAGCATAAAATTAAACTTCATAACAAAAACTCAGACTCCAAGTGCAGTTAACTTAACTAAGAAATTTGCAACTTATGAATCTGCTTTGGTTAATGATGATGGAGAATCAATAGTAACAGTAACTACTCTTAGTGGAGCAGGAGGCAGCCCTGCTGCTCATGGTTTTACTGCTGACCAAGAAGTATATATAAATTTCACTTCTGGAGCGTTAAATTCACCAACTGATAAAGATGGCAGATATAAAGTTAAATTAATTAGTGATAACGATAATGCTTTTGAATTAGTCGTAGGGGGAGCAAGTATTTTTGTTGGAGATAATCCTACGCAGACAGCAACGGTAAGTGCAGATACTAATGATGGATTTTATAAAGTTATAGAATCCGACCATAAAAACGAGTTTAAGGTAAGGTTTTTAGATGCTATTGGTGAGAACAAAACTTTGGTTAGTGATACTGGAACAGTTGCAGTAGAAAAAATAGCTAACGTTCCATTTACAGGGGTGGAAGATACAGAGCTAAATCTAGATTTTGCTAATTATGGAACAATCGTAACCAAAAATGTTCCTCAAAGTTTTACGATACAAAAAAGTCCATTAACAGAAGAAGTTATCGCAAATAATCCAGAGAGTCCCGGTTTTGACAGGTTAAAAGTAACATTAAATTGGAACTCACATTTTAAAGTTGGTAGTGGTGGTGTAGGCAAAACATTAACAAAATATAGAATATCAATTATTGATGCCAACAATGTGGAATATGATTATGTTGAAGGCGATAATGTATTTTTAACAAAAGGTGAAAAAAGCAATAACAACGCAGACGATGAACCCTCAATTATTGTACTAAATGGTAAAACACAAAAACCATTCAAAAGAGATCATGTAATTGACTTTGAAAATTTATTTTTAGAAGTTGGTAATAATGACACTACAGTATCACCAGCTTTTCCAATAACAGTAAAAGTCGAAAGAACAAATGGTTCAACTAACAAAAGAGCATTTAGTGTTAGTAAAATATCAAAACTGTTTGATAAGAAACAAAAATTTAGTAATTTAGCAGTAGCAGCTTTACGTTTTAATGGTCTGTCTTTCAGCAGCGTACCATCCCGAATGTACAGGGTTCGTGGTATACGTGTACGAATACCTGATACTAATGGTGGTCTAAAGCCTACTGTTGATATTAATAACGGAAGAATTGTTTATCCAAGTGGCTACAATTTTGCTGGTGATTTAACAAACAAATGTGTTTGGACAACAGATCCAGCTTGGATTTTGCTTGACATTATAACTTCTAAAAGATATGGAATTGGAGATCATATATCTTTAAGTCAAATTGATCTTTTTTCTTTGTATGAAATTAGTAAATACTGCTCAGAATTAGTACCTGTAGGAAAAGATGGGGCGGAGGGTGAAATGGAACCACGTTTCAGTCTTTCCACAACAATAAGAAACAGACAAGATGCTTTTAAAGTTATTGCTGATATTACAAGTGTATTTAGAGGGTTTGGTTTTTGGAGTGCAGGGTCATTAAGTTTTAGTCAAGATAGAGGGGATCTAAGTTCTGAATATTTATTCAATTTAAGTAACGTAACAGTAGAAGGGTTTTCTTATTCAGGTACGAGTTTAAAAACAAGAGCAAATATAGTTACAGCTAGTTATTTTGATAATGAAACTAAACAAAGAGCGTATGTAACAGTGAAAGATGATAACCCAAATGTAGGATCTGGGTTAGAAACATATAAAAATTTTGGAGAAGTTCATAAAAAAGTATCTGCTTTTGGCTGCACCTCAAAGAGTCAAGCAAGAAGAATAGCAAACTTTATCCTTTATGAAAGTAATAGGAACATAGAAACAATTTCATTTTCTGCTGGTTTAGCTGCTGGAGTAATTGTTAGACCCGGGATGATAATTAGTGTTGCTGATCCTTTGAGGTCGGGTTTAAGAAGAGGAGGTAGATTATCTGTTACTGATCTAATTAGTGGTGATGTAAAAAACAAAGTAAAACTTGATAATGTTGATGATACAGATATACCTAGCTCTGGAAAAATTAGTATTATGATTACCACTCCAAATGCTGAGACTGGTATTGAAGAGGCTACTTTAGAAACTAAAGATTATACAACTGTTGTTGGTAATGAGATAACAACAACTTCAAATTTCACGACAAAACCATTACCAAATGCAGAATATTTAATAACGAACTCAACAGTAGCTGCAACAACTTGGAGAGTTTTGACAGTTTCAGAAGATGTTGATGTTTATGCAATTACAGCTATTAGTTATGATCCTAATAAATATGACTTTGTTGAAAATCCTACAGATGGGGTTCCAGATCCTGAACCAGTAACAATTTTAAATAAAGAAATAGCAGCACCTACAGGATTAGAATTAACTGAGGAATATTATGTAGAATCAGGTAAAGTAAAAAACAAACTTATTATCGAGTGGAATCAAACTGAAGGTGCAAAAGATTATGTACTTCAAATTTCATCACCTTCACAACCTGATTTTGAGGTGTTTACCGATGAAACAAATCACACAATTTTTGATGCTGAATTAGGTTTATACGAAATATCGATTTCATCAAGAAATACTGGCAATTTAATAACAGCAGGGGCAACAGAAGCAGAAAAAGAAATCGTTGGCAAGCAAACACCTCCAGAAGACTTGGTGGGGGTAACTGTTCAACCTGTTGATAAAAACTTTGTAAAATTAAATTGGGACAAACCAGAAGATGCGACTGTTAAGAATGGTGGTTTTATATTTATAAAACATACAAATTTAACAAGTGGCGGAAGTTTTCAAAACTCAAGTCCAATATTGGAATGTGCTGGAAATTCATCAGAAGCAATAGTGCCAAAACTTGCTGGTACTTATATTGCAAAAACAAGAGATATTAATGGCACTTTTTCTAATGGTGAGCAAACAGTTCAATTTACGTTAGATGATTCTGAGGCTGATGATGAAGATACAATTACAAATATAAATGAAGATGGAGCTAGTTTTGCTGGTACTCGAACAGGAGTTGCAGTAAGTCCTGATGGTAATGGCATTGAACTGATATTAGCTGGTGATGGGATATTTGATGATATAACAGACTTTGATTCATTATCTCCAAATTTAGATCAAATCGGAGATACTATTTCAACTACTGGGACGTATGAATTTAGCACTGTTGGAGATCTTTCTGCTAATAATGTGATGCCTACGCACTTTGTTAAAAACATTGCTGCGACTACATTTTTAAAAAATACAGAAATAGATGCTAGAAATGAAATAGATTTATTCTCTGATATTGATGGTACGAAGGTAGACGAACCAAGAGTGGATTTATTTGTTGCTACTACAAATGATGACCCTAGTTCTGGTAGTCCTACATTTACTGCATTTGAAAAATTCAGTAATGCTACGTTTAAAGGAAGAGGATATAAATTTAAAGCTGTATTTACATCAACAAAACCTGATGAAAATATAAAAGTCACTACATTAAGAGCTACAGGATCTCTTTCACAAAGAACAGAGACACAAAGAGAGGGAACTTGTGTTCATACTGTAAATGGAAATTTTGTTTCTAGTGCAAGTGCTGGAACAATAACCGTAACTCCAACTGGATTATCAGACATTACTGGGGCAATAGTTGGAACGGATATTTTAAACGGAGATACAGTAAATTTAACTTTTTCAACAACTTCTTTAACTGGTTCTTATACCGCACCCGGAGGAATAACGACTATTACTATTACTATTCTTAATCATGGTATTTCTGCTGGTGACACAGTAGTTCTTGATTTTACAACTGGTTCTGCTACTGATGGTACATATACTGTTACTTCTACAACTACACACAGAGTTTATGTAACTTCTGCAACTTCACTAGATACATCTGGGGATGTAACTTTAACTGTAGCTAAACCTGATGATGGTATATATACAGTGGCTTCAGTAAGTGGCACTACAAGTTTTACTGTTAATGATGCGGATGCACCTACTGTAACAAAAAATGATGGTGCTATAGGAACATTACCGTCTGCTAATCAGACGTGTGTAACTAAGAAAACAATGATTCCTGATAATTCAGGATTTATTAGAAGTGGTGCTTTTGGTGTTACTTGTACTTTTGCAAAAAGATTTAAAACACCACCTACAGTAAATGTATTTTTAGGTGAAGCAAGTGCAAAAGATTTGTTTTTTCAACCTGTAGCTGTAACAGAAACAGAATTTACAATACGTTTTGGTGATGCAGGTGCAAGTAATTTATTAAAAAGTTTATTATTTTCATATACTGCAACAGGTTTCGGAAAAGGTGATACATCATAGGCATATCTTCTTTTTTACTGTAAACTTAAATTATTAAATAAAACCTAATGGCTAGAGTTGACGATACAGGAGGAAACGGCTACATAGTAGATAACAATGTAGGGAGTGTGTTTCGCACGAAGATAAATTCTGCTTTTGCTGCAACAAATTCACTTAACTCAGGATCAGGCGATCCATCAATAACAACCGCATATCAACCACATATAGATACATCTAGCAATTTACTCAAAATTAGAAATGGTGCTAATAATGGTTTTGTTACTTTAGGGAATATTTCACAAGAAAATTTAGGTTTAATACCTAAGTTATCTGGTGCGACTTCAGCAAGATCAGGTTCTCCAACTAACGGAGATTTTAGATATAACACAGATTTTAATAGTTTTGAAGGATATTTTGGTAGTGCATGGGCTACATTAGGAAACAAACCAGCTTTTGCTGCAAGACCTAGTGCTGTACAAGCAATTGCTAATACAACCTTTACTCTCGTCAGCAATAATACAGAGATATTTGATAGTGGTGGAGCGTATAACAACTCAACTTATAAATTTACTGTTCCGACAAATGGTGCAGGGAAATATGTTATTGGAGGTCAGGTTTCTTTAGATGATTTACAGGATGCTGATGCGATCCAAATGTCATTTTATTTAAACGATGCACAGCAAACTTCGTATGCAAAAGTCTCAAGAGCTTTCTGTCCCGGTGCAGATTTAATTACAACTGTTCATGCACAGGTTATTTTAGATTTAGCTGCTGGTAATACTGTCGCACAGTATGTTGAACATAATGAAGGTAACAACCAAAATACAGTTACTAATGAGACTTGGTTTTATGGTTTTAAATTATCAGGGGTAAGCTAAATGCCAGAACATGATTATATCGTAAATAATGGAACAGGAAATGTTGTGAGGCAAGACATCAATAATGCTCTTGCTGCAATAGCTTCCAATAATTCAAAGGCTACAGATTTAACTACAAATTATGCTTATCAATGGTATGCCGATACAGGGGATAATACATTAAAAATAAGAAATGCAGCTAATAATGCTTACATAAATGTATCTATAACAGGAGGAATAGAAACAGAAAATTTTGGTTTAGCACCACTGTCAGGAGGGACATTTACAGGTGATGTTACTTTTACAAGTAATGTAATACTTGATAATCAAGCTGACATAAGATTTGAGGAAGCAACTGCTAATGGTTCAAATTTCATTGCATTACAAGCCCCAGCATCAATAGCTTCAGATATTACCCTCACGTTACCAGCAGTAGCACCAACAGCAGGTCAAGCCTTACTAGCTGATTCTTCTACTCCAACTACTTTAACTTGGGGTTCTGCTGCTGGCGTAGGCGGTGCAACAGGTATAGATTTTAATGATGATGTAGCAATTAGATTTGGTACAGGAAATGATATTTCTTTAGATTTTGATTCTGGTACTAATGCTTTTAATTTGGTTTGTAGTAATGCCGCCAGTATTTTACTTGATTCTGATGATGATATAACTCTTAGATGTGACGATAATATTTTATTTCAAACCGATGGTACAACAACACAGGCTTTCTTTAGTAGTGCTGGATTAGAACTTGTTGATGATAATTCAGGTCAAGGTTCAAATGGTACTACAACAAATGTTATAAACTTCCGTGATACAGATACTTCCACAAGTACAGATCAAGTTATTGGAAGAATAGATTTTGAGGGCTCTGATACTTCTTCAGGGGCTGCTGGTGTAGTAGCAAGAATACAGGGTCAGAGTCAATCAATATTAGGTGGTGGAGAAATAATGTTCAAAGCTGCCAACACTCAGAGCACAAGTCTTGTGGATTCTTTAATTATAAGAGATGATAATATTATTTCATATGTAGACTTCATTATTAGTACTGGTAAGAGTCTTGAAGGAGTCGGAGTTGGTACTGCTGTTTGTATATTAAGAGAACGAGCAGCACACGCTGTTAACGGTGGTGACTTTACAAATAATCAAGATCAAGTAAGAGTTTTAAATACAGAAGAACATGATGGAGAAAGTTTTTGTAGTTTAAATACAGGCACAGGTGAATTTGATTTGCCAGCAGGGACATTTTTAGTTTATTTTCAGGCTCAAGCTTTTGATGTCAATAATCATAGAGCAAAAATCACAACTGATGGAGGCACTGATCTGATTTTTGGGTCAAATGCAAGGGCTGCTGCTGCTGACTCTGGAATGAACATTTCTAATGGTTGGGGAGTTTTTACTGCTGGTTCTGCGGACAGTTATTTCTTAAAACATAGATGTCAAACTACAAAAACTGTCACTGGTTTAGGTCAAGATATGAATTTTGTTAATGACGCTGGCACTGAAGAAGTTGAATTTTATTCTCAAGTTATTATTTTTAGGATGACATCGTAATGACAATTAACGCAGAAGTACACATTCATTTAGCAATCGAGCAATTAGGTTTAAACAAACCTACAAACCCATATGTTTTGAATGTTGATACGCATAGTATTGAGAAATGGTATGACAGAAACGAAGATACAAAACCTACTGATGAACAGATAAATGCAGCTTGGGAAAGTTGGAAAACTGCAAATGGTTCGTTAGCTTTAGTTGAACTACGTTTTCAAAGAAATTTAAAGTTAAAAGAAACTGATTGGATGTCAAGTTCTGACAGAACTATGACTGACGCACAAAAAACTTACAGGCAAGCATTAAGAGATTTACCAGCAAGCCAAACTCCAACAGATGTTCAATTATCAAATATCACTTGGCCTACTGAACCGACTTAATGCCACAACACTCAGGAAATATATCAAATGGAACTGGTAGTGTCGTTAGAACAGACATTAACAATGCTCTCGCTGCAATAAACTCTAACAATTCAGGAGCTTCAGATCCATCTACCATGTATGCCTATCAATTTTATGCTGATACAGGAGATAACACATTAAAGATTAGAAACGCTGCTAATAATGCCTATATAAATCTTTCGGTAGTTGGAGGTATTGGATTAGAAAATTTTGGTTTAGCTCCGTTAACAGGTGCAACCTTTACAGGTGATGTGATACTAGGAAACCAATCGGATTTAAAACTAAGAGAGGCAACTGCAAACGGATCAAACTTCATAGCACTTCAAGCCCCTGCTGCTATTACTTCTGACGTAACTTTGACATTACCAGCAGTAGCACCTACCGCAAATCAGGTATTAACAGCAGATGCAAGCACACCAACTACGTTAACTTGGGCAACTCCTACAGTTCAGGCTACAGGTGCAACCTTTACAGGTGATGTTGTACTGGATAATCAGGTTGACTTACGGTTTGAGGAAGCGACAGCAAATGGATCTAATTTTATTGCTTTGCAAGCACCGGCAGCGATAACATCCGATGTAACTCTTACACTACCAGCAGTTGCTCCTACAGCAGGGCAAGTTTTACAAGCTGATAGTTCTACCCCGACAACTCTTACATGGGGTTCAGCGTCTGGAGTAGGTGGTGCGACAGGTGTAGATTTTAATGATGATATAGCAATAAGGTTTGGAGGTAGTAATGATGGAGTCATTCAATATGTTTCTTCTACAGATGCGTTTACTATATCAACTGCCGATGGAGCAGATATAAAACTTGATTCAGATGACGATCTGACCATTGAATGTGACGATGATATGAATTTAATCTCAGGTGATGGAATTGCCTTAAAGCATGGAACATCCTCTAGTAGTGAACTTATGATCATGTGCAATGATGATTCCAGTGTTGATCTATATTTTAATGGTAGTAAAAAGTTGGAAACTGTAACTGGTGGCATAGCAGTTACTGGTTCTGTAACTGCATCTACTCCAGTAGCTTGGTATGGAGAGCAAGATACTCAACATAATGTTAGTAATAATACTTGGACGAACCTTGCAAATTTAGGAAACAATCCTGTTACTACAACTGGTTGGAGTGAATCTACTGGAGTATTTACAGTTCCTACAGGTCAAGCTGGTGCTTATATGTTAACAGGTGGGTTTGGTATAGATGACGTTCAAACTTTAGATGTAATTTTTGGAGGTTTTTCTGTAAATGATGCAGCTCCTACTGTTTACGTCAGAGTTAGACAGTATGGTGGAGCATCCAACCAAATAAAAGGAGGAACTGTAAGTGGTATAAAATATTTAAATGATGGTGATACTGTAAGTCTGCAACTTAGACATAACGAAGGGAGTACTGAGCCAACAGAACCACCGTATTGTTGGTTTGGAGGACACCGTATTTGATGCCACAGTTATCATCAAAGGTAACTGTTCATCTTGTTAAGAACGGTAAATCATTATCAGAAACAAAAAAGATATTAAATGACTACAGACTTGTAATGCTGTTAGATCAGGGACAAGGTGCAATTATAAAAGATTGGAACGTACCAGATGTTGTCAGGCCGACTGAAAAAGAATTAGAAAGTTACAGAGAAGAAGCTGAAGCTCTTGAATATAACCACAGAATTAATAGAGATAGAAAACGTCAATATAAAACTATAGAAGAACAGTTAGATTTAATTTATAAGGATATGATGAATGGTACGTTTGATAAAAATGGTGAATGGGCAAGACATATAAATGAAGTAAAAACTAATAATCCTAAACTTTAAACTTTTGCTATGTTATCTGTAGAAGTAGGAATATGCAGTAATGGATCACAGTCTGTTTCTACTTCTAATCTTTGTTAAGTAACCTGCGGTTAGATATATAGGTGTAAGTGACGTTATTGTTGTTATTGCTAAGATATAAATACAAGCATATATAATCTTTTTCATGCTAAATAAAATTTGTCAGGTTCTTTCAATTCTCTCATTTTTGAGTGTTGTAACAATAGGAGTAGGAGGATTTGTTGGTTATCGTTACTTAAAAAGTCCAGAATTTGAAAGGACATTAAAAAATAAAATTATGGGCGATTTACAAAAAGCAATGCCAAAGGCTATCGAAAAAGCAATACCAAAAACTACAGGAATATCATTACCAATAAAATTATGAACTGTTGGCATTGTCATACTGAATTAATTTGGGGTGGAGATCACAGCATGGATGGAGAAGATTATCCAACAACATCTACTGAATACAGTATGGTAACTAATTTGTCTTGTCCTAACTGTCAGTCTTTTGTAGAAGTATATAAACCAAGAGATGCCTACGATTAATGATTTTTGGGTTTTTAAAAAAATTAGTTAAATATTACGTTGATAAATTAATTCATTGGATGCGAATGAAAAAATTTAATTTAGAACTTGATAATGACATAAAAAAGTATCATCAACAATTAGATAAAAATATAAAGAAACCAAAGATTATAGAAACTGGTAAGTTTGGAGAAGATGGGTGGTCTATTTCTATTGGAGAGGTAGAAGATGGAGATACCTGAGATAAAAGTACCAAAGATTGATGTTCCATTAATTAATAACAATATAAATAATCCTTTTCAAGTATTAAACGTACCAATGCCATCTTTGATGATGCCCGGTTGTGTACGTTATCACAGAGATGCTAGTCCAAAAAATACTGCATTATATGATGATGACCCTACTGGTACTGTAGTCAGTTGTCCTTATGGTTCAATGCCATCATTTGAACCTCTGTTATATGACAGAAGAAAAATTGAAATAGTTGAGACTAAAGAAGAAGAAAATAAAACAGCAGAGAATGAAACAATAAAACCTGAAACCAAGAAAACTGATATACCAAAGAAGAAAGAAGAAGATGTATTTATAGAATGTCCAAATTCAAAGACTCAGAGAGTTGGAGATTTTCGTAACGAAAAACGATTGGAACGTGTAAAAGGCCATGAATTAAGTGAAGATGGGACTAGATGTATAACTCTCTATGAAGACGTACCGTTCAAGGATCAGTACATTCCAGAAGTTTCTACTATTGTATCTACTGCTGTTATTGGCTTGGTCGCTGCCAGTAGTCCACTTCTTCTTAATATCATCAAACCGCTAGTAAAAAATATCGTTAAAAAGCTGAAAAAGAAGAAAGATAAGGTACAATAAATAGGCAAAGCAACTCTTAATCAAGCTCCAAGCCAATAGTTAAGGGCGAGCTTTTGCTTTTTTAGACAAGTAACTACTCGTAGCTTGTCTATTTAAAAATTTTCAAATGTAGTTACTATATAAATAGAAGTAGAAGATTCTTAA
>Ga0181411_1000171_pt1 | contig 22244 bp, 40 predicted proteins | sample 34SPOviralmetaG_FD_130114 | JGI IMG/M metagenome (GOLD analysis project Ga0181411, IMG submission 130114) | Marine viral communities from the oligotrophic San Pedro Time Series (SPOT) site, San Pedro Channel, CA, USA - 34 SPOT_SRF_2012-07-09 | ecosystem: Environmental > Aquatic > Marine > Strait...
TATTAATTTTTGTACGAGATTTGCCCCAAGATGTATCAAATGGTATTATTGGTTCATTTGTTTCATAATCAAATATTCCATATGAACTTGACACCGGTAAAATATCATTTCCTATATAAAATGATGCTGTAGAATATGTACGTGTTGGAAATTCAGATCTTACACCAATTCTAAATCTTGCAATTTCAGATGTACGATATTCAGATTTAATGTTTTTAAAATACGGAATAATTAATTCATCAGATATTTCAGATAAACTACCCGTTGTATGATCATCCCATGCTACCTCTAATTTTGGAACAAATATTGTATGAGACTCTCTACCAAAGAATTTAATAGAACCAGCTAAATCACCAGAAATTTCATCCGTTTCCGAACGTTTAATAATGAAACCATTATTATCAATATCTTCATCTACCCAATGTTTAACAATATCTGTAACATTCATTCGAATATCCGGAATTTGATTTTGAAATGATTGAGATGATTCATAAGTAGAACCAGTTATCCATGCACCGCCACCAAGCTGTCGAGTTACTCCTGATGAATTTCCTTTACTATGAGCAGATCCACTATTCCAATATGTTGCTAAATCTTTTGAATCTCTAAAATACCATGACGCGCCTATAGAACTTTGTGGTATATCATGTGCATATCCTTGACCATTATTCCATGATTCTGATACTGGAAATGCTTTTAATGTATATTGTTGTAACAGATCAGTTGCATCTGATGATCTTAATGTTAAAAATACCGATGCCGATGGGTATAAGTTTCCAATTGGAGGTATAGTACCATCAGTAATCGCATTTTTTAATACAGTTAATTCAGAACCAAAGTCTAATAGTATTCTAGTATTAAATGTTTCTCCACGTATTATACCTTCTACACGTGAACCAGATACATTTTTTGTTAATTCTAATATCTGATCAATACCAGAATTTAATTCTGGAAATCTTTCATATAATGTTGTATCTCTTTCTGCATAAAATATTCTATACATTTATTTCCTTATGGTTTTACAATTCGTGCTTTAATATCATTATCCGGATATTTAATTTCAAATATACTAGGATCTAATGACGGATATAAAATATTATTTTTAATAGCCGCATCTACAGCGTATTTATTATTAGAATAAGTACCACCCGATTTACAATAAAACTTAAAGTTAATTATACTTTGTACACCTTCCACTAAATCTAAAGCATTAACTAAAGATGATATATTGATAGGACCATTTATTTGCATTTTATCATTTGACATTATATCTTTTAACTTTGCAATTGCTCTTATTAAAACTTCATTACTATTAAAATTTGGCCTAGGTATAATATCAAAATCTACTCCTAAATTAATTATAAACGCTGATTTTATGTTAATAGCATCTGTTAACATACGATACTGAGATATATAAGTTCTTATATTCTCTTTAAGAGCTTGGTTACATTCTGTAAATTGTTCATTTTCATCATATGCTAATAAATACATGTTTAATGCGTACGGATTATCAATGGTATCGCGAGGATATACCATATCAGATGTATTAATTTGAGTATCTCCTATAATATAAGCCTTTGCAACAGATCCAAATTTTGATGGCATGGCATATACACGAGCAATGTAATCTTCACGAGTAATTGCTCTATTCTGTGCTGCAAACGTGGCCATGGCATTTTGTCGTATACTTTCAATGTCTTGCTTAGCTCTACCTCCAAGTGCTGGTTCTGAATTTGTAACAGCTACAGATGCTTTAGAATCTGTTAAATCAACTCCTGTAACTTCGTTAAGATATGTAACATTTCCAACAGTAGCTATAGTATTTACTCCTACATTTTCTGTTACAGATCCACCTACAGTATATCGTATTGTTAAATCTGTATTAGAAGGAGCTAAACCATAAGTACTAGTATATAAAAAGTTTGAAGGATCAATTGTATCTGTAGTTGTACGCCTTAAATATTCTAATCCTAAACCTACGTTTTTAGGATTCGGAATAATTTCTTCATCAGCATCAGATGATATACCCGAACCAAATTGTATTTCTAATCGATTATCATCACGTAATCTAGTAACAAATCGTCTAGGTGTTTTACGTAATTTTAATATATAAGGTACGGTAGATCGATATATGGAAAGTTCTGGATCATTATATGCTATATTTGCTATATCTTCAAAGACAGTATCTTGCGCTAAATAATCAACTTCATTCCATGTATTATCTGCACTATCTTTAACACTTATTACGTTAATAATATTTGTTTCTGGTAACACTATTTTATCATATGGTTTTGGATCATTAAATGTAAATGTTAATTCTTTTATTTCACCAGATTCTACAGTAACTTCTTTCTTAAGTAAATAACGAGCAACTTCTCCGCCACCGTCAATTTCATATACAGAGATATCTGGATCATCATTAAATTCCACCGGTTCTAATGTTCTAAACTTGATTCCGGAGTCGCTTAACACTTCCATGTTTGATGCAATAGATAATGCATATTCCATATCTGGAGCAGCATTTTCTCCACTACCAGAGGCAATAACTAATTGAAAAACATCTAATTTACATCGCGCTGGCGAATTTAATTTTGGTTTGAATCCAAATAATTGTGACAATGCTAATATATTAGACGATTCATCAGCCGAATTTAATAAACTTTCACGAAATGATGTATCAGCATAATACGATAAAACATCGCCTACATATGATGCCATTTCTACAAACATCATTCCCGGAGATGATTCATTAAAATCTTGATATGTATCTGGAAAGTAATTTTTTGCAAAGTTTATTAAATTTTGTCTAAACTGGGCAAAATCTTTGTTTAAATATTTAACATCTTTTTTAATTAAATTGCTCATAGCTGCCTCTTACTTACAATAATCCATCTGTTGATATAGGTTGTAATTCTAAATCCGGTGTTGCATCACTTACCACTAATGAATTTTCGGATGCCAATACGTTAATTACTAAATTTGCACCTATACTAGTTATTGTAAAATGTATTAATATTGTAATAGTATGCATATCTTCACTTGACGTGATATCAATACCATTTATGATAATATATGGTAACCAATATTCAATATCTTCTGTTAATGTTTTCTGCAATGATGTTCTTAAATCTAATGTATTATTTTCAAATAACTTATCAAAAATATCAGTACCAAATAAAGGTTCCATTACTCGTTCACCTTTACGAGTCAATAACAAATTTTTTAAGTTTGATATAACCTGTTCTTCAGTAGAAAATGATTGACCAAATAATTGTTTTCCGGAACTACTTCCAGATGCATAATTTAAATTTGGATCAGCTGATCGCGCATTTGCAGAATTATTAAATGGTAATAATATACCAATTGCTTTATCTGGAGTTTCATTAATAGGTTGATATCGATAAACTGGTCTTGACATTATTTACCTTTCTTTTTATCAATCGCTTTCATTAGTGCTGAATAATCTTTTGTCATTGCATTAACTGTGGTAGCCACTTTTTTATTATTCATATTAACTGATTCTCCATTAATACCTGTCATGGGAACAACTGAAGGAGAAGTTTCCATTCCAAAAGCTTGTGCCATTTCTGATTTGAAATTCATTGTATTCCAATCTGTCATTTCTGCAGAGACTGGAGCGGCTGCTGTTTCATTTAATAAATCATTTAACATTGAATTTTTTGTGAATTGTTTTTTAGGACGAGTATTTGCCATTTCATTCATTTGCAATCCATGTGATATAACTTGTTTATGATTTGTCGCGTTTTCTGTTAATACATCTCGTACAGCTGTCTGTACTTCTTCACGAATAATCTTACGTAATAATTTTGTAAATGATTTTGAACTCATAGTATTATCCTTTTTAATAAATATGGTTACACTATATTATTGGCGCATATTTGCGAAGTCTTCGCGTATTGATCGAAGTTGAGATTCGATATCTAATGATTCATTTGTATTAGCTACAGTCGATCGAACATTTGATGCCACATACTGTCCATTATTTGTCGGAGGACTAGTCTGCAAACCGGTTTCCGGAGAAATATGAGTTTCCAATGCATTTTCCTGTGCCACAGTTCCTATTTCCGCATGACCTGCTTGTATATTCAGGTTTTGTTTTATCACTTCATCTAAAAATGCTAACATCAATGTAAAAAATTCATCCATATCAGTTTGCCAAGCCGGTGTCGCAATTTTAACATCTTTTTTAGCAACTAATACAATTTCTTCTGTGCGCGCATTAAAAATTAAACGATTTGAACCTATAATAACTTGAGATTTATCATACGAACTAACAGGCTTTACTTCTTTTCCTACTTTTGGTTGTGCCAACGTTAGATTACTTATTTTATGTGATTTTGATAAATAAATAAATGCCGCATCCTTATCCGGATTTTCAATAGTAAAATATCCTTCCTGTTCGGTACCATCAACGCCACATGATAATGCAACTAATGGATCGCCTGCATTTTCACTATCCCAGAATGGTTCTTGAGAATATGGATCTAAAGTTTTATGAGTACTAGTAAACCGTAACAAAGAACCAAATCGATCTTGTATTATACTATCTCCTTGATAAGGTTGTATTGTTACTATATTTTTTTCTTCGAATGAACGTTGTTCTGGTTCTTTACTTTTGAATGGAGATGATACGGCGTATGTTCCATATCCTTTATCTTCTGGTATTGTATCATGAATGTATGGCATTATACCATTATTCATCATGCCATGAGCATTTAACCATGGCATATAATAATATAAATCAGTTTTGGTATCTTCTGTACGACCATCTATTGCATTAAAAACAATTACTTGTTCGCCATATAATGGTATATTAAGAAAATTAGGATTTGCTGGTATTGCAGCTACTTCTTGTGCGATAGAATGACCAGTACCACGTAATCTAACAATTATTGTACCTGGTAAATAATCTATATCATTTTGATCTTTAAATTCATCAAACTGAGTTGGGTCGTCGGTCTGAACTACCTGACCCATCAATAGGTCGATTTTGTCCGGCATCTATTTCCTTACTTTCAGCTTGAAGCTTATTAACTTCAGATTCAGCTTCTTCTAATAACCTACGACGTTCTTCGTCAGATAATCCAAATTCGCCATCATCAGATTCTTTATTTGTTGCAGATATTAAACGCTGTACAATTGCTGCTAATTTAACTAAAGCATCATCATTTTTCACAGAAACTTCTAGATAATCTTTTATCATAGGAACTAGAACAGATGCATCACCTGAATTTTTTATTAACGGTTGTAACTCTTTTATAAGACCGTCAATTTGTCTAGATTTCTTTTTTTGATTATGATATATGTCACGCATCAAATCAGAAAAATTTGTTCCTTGAAATAATTCGAAATCTGTATTCATGAAATCCTTTTATATAAATATAAGGACTAATGATTTATGTTAATAATATGCCCGGATTTGCGATATACAGCATACATTTTCATATAATCACGTCGCATGACATTGAGTACTTTAGTTATATTCTGTGTTTTAAGACCAGTACGTTCTCTTATTAAAATATATAAAGCTTTTTTATTAAAATTTTCTATGTTTTCACGTATACGAAATAATTCTAATATTGTATCTGCTACTATAATATCTCGTTTATTGAAAAATATAGTATTTATATGATCATCATACCAATCTACCCATAAATCAGTAAAATCACGTAACGAATCTTGATGATCAGATAATGCTACTTCTGCACTAACATTTCTATTAGCATCAATTTCAGTAGTATCAGTTCGTAATTTCATTTTAGCATAATTTGCATTATTTTGTATGATAAGATAATTTTTAGCAACTATTGAAAAATAAGAAAACGCCTTTCCTTTACCTTCTTGAAATTTTCCTATTTTTTCAGTTAAAAATGCAACAACTTCTGCTTTAATATCTTCGTATGGTACGTCAAAATATGAAAATCTAAATGTATGATATATATTTTCTACTAATTTATTGAAGGGATAATTAATATGCTCACGAAAAACTTTATTACGTTTAGCATAACTAGACTCTTTATTATACGCAATAATTGCTTTATCAGTTATATATGTAAAATACATATTTTTAGTAGGTTTACGACCACGACGTTTTTTAGGACCATTAGTTTCAATATCAGCTTGTTCTAACGCCAACCATTCATAAAATTTATCTACAGGACTTAATTTTTTCATTAAAATCCTTTATTTAATTCATCAACCATATCACGTAATTCAGTAAAAATAAATCCAGTTTCATCATCAGCTTCAAAAGAACCTAACCGATCGATTTGTTTTAATTTGGAATTTGATTCATTCATGCGTGATTTTAAAGTTGTAAAAAATTGATAATATTCTGTATTAGAATTTTCTAACTCTTCGATATATTCTTCTAATGCTTCTTGTTTTCGCATTTGATTAAAATTAATTAAAATAGAAATAGTTAGTATTACTGATAATATTATAATTGTTGTCATGTATTAATCTCCAAATAACTCGTTAAACATTTTATTAGCATTAATTTGAGTTTGTGGACTAGTTATTTTCTTTTTAGGAGCATTACTAGTAATAGGTTTATTATTATTCCAACGTTCATACTCTATTCTAGCAGCCATTGAATCGGCTTGATGCATTACATAACCCAAATTTGTTTTTAATTTTGCATCAGCTGACCTAGATATAAAATAAGGTTTATTAGAATCGTCATATAACCCATCTGTTAATTTAATGCCTAACATTTCATTCCATGAAATTTCAATTCCATAATGTTGTAGTAACCAGATAGATAAATCATTTACTAACGTAAACGGATTATTAGGATTAATTTTATATTCCTTACCTTGATTCTTTCTATGCCATTCAGAATCATTCCACTGATAAACTTCATTACCATCGCCAGGAAATCCCATCTTACCAATATCATGATTTAATGCGGTAAAGATAAGCTCTTCATATGTATAACCAGACATATCAGCTTCCATATCTGTCCATAATGTATATACTTTTTTAGCACATTTTATTACACGCAAAACATGTTCAACATATCCGCCGGCAAATGCGTTATGAAAATGACTATAAGATGAAGCCGGTGCCATGGCCATACGATCTTCCATATCAGTATACATTGCTAATAATTTATCTTTACGAGTTCCTGTAAATTCTGTTTTAATTACGTTTAATAATTCGTCCCAATTTTCTGCTATTTGATTTGCTGTTAATTTCATATTATTGTATCAATTACGTTATATTCTTTTAATTGCTCAGCGGTTAAATATAAATCTGATTTCATATTATCTTTCCACCATGCTTGATCTTTATTAGTTTTTTCTGCTAATATATCATATATAGTTTTCTCTATATTTTTAACATTATCTAAGTACGCGGATATGTCACTCATCTTACCTCCTAAAAAACTAGATGATTGATGAAACATGACAGTTGATCGTTTACTCATCATTCTGTTACCAGTACCACATGCTAGTATAATTGCCGCGGCAGAAAATGCTCTACCTCTGCAGATTGTATTAACTTTAACATCTAATGATTCCATATAATCAATAATACCTAACATTTCATGAACATCACCGCCTGGCGAATTTATCATTAAATTAACTGGTGCTTTTTTGTCTTCACGATTTTGTAGCAAACTTCGCATGCGTATAATAAGATCAGTTAATGTATGATCATTTATTTCATCATTAAGAAATATTATTGAATCATTATAATCGACTAAAGTTGCTAGTTGATTATGCAAGGCTTCATATAATGAGCCATTTTCTTCTTTTTCTTTTATATTCTGATTCGTTTCTGGAACCTTTTCGTCGTATATACTCATCTATTACCTTTATTAATTTATTAAATATAAAGAATTTTTTACAACATTCAAAGAATTATTAAATCTTTTTTAAATATTATAACTATTTTGTTTTATAAATGAAACAATGATATATCGTTTACCTGAATAAATAGGTCTAGCGCCATGCCTATGAGTTATTTGTCCAGGATGTATAGTACCTGTTCCAATCCGTTTAGGATTTGATAATAAATTATATTTAGGAAAGTATGTTCCACCACCTTCAAATTCATCGTTTAATTTGACAACTAAACTTAAATGACTATGATCATGATGTAAAGATAAATGCGATTGAGCATCTGGTAGATATCTTGCAAGAAAATTTTCTGAATTTAATTTATCCCAATTCTTACCTTGTAATGTCCAAATATGAATTACCATTGGACGAATTATTTCGTTAATAACCTTATTGTAAATATCATTCATACCAATATCTTGCAATAACACATCAGTAGTTGGATAATACTTATGTCTAGCATATGTCCAATTATTTAATTCTTCAGTCATTTCAATTATTTCATTACAAAACTTTTTTGTAAAAAGTGGAAATTCATATACTTCATCGCCTAGGTGATCTATTATTAAATCCCATTCGCCATTTTGAATAATAGGATCTAGATATTTATTTTTCCATACAGACCAATCGGAAGTATCTAATATTTCATATTTGTTTTGTATATCCATTATCGAATCTTTTTCAATTGACGTTCTAAACGTTTTAATTGTGATTGACCCGACTTGATATCCTTTTTAAATCGAGCCTTCTTTACCTGACCTCTAACCATAGCCATTTGTTGTAATATAGACTGCTCTAAATTAGCTTTTTCGCCTTTAGATAATTTACGTTTAGATTGCTTAGGTTCTATTTTTGTAACAGGACGAGTACCTTTAAGTTTAGTTTGCTCAACACCTTTATGAAATACATTTCCATCCTTATCAACAAACTCTTTCATAAATTGCCAGCCACGCGGTCGTCCTTTAGATACATATCCTTTACGTATTTCAGGAGGTGGTACTGTTTTACATGTACAAAAAGAACATAACACAGATGTTGTATTAGCTGTAACTCTTGTCCAACGATTACATCGTGTAGAGTCTTTTAAATGTTCCCATGCAAAATAAGATTCATCTGCAATACTATTTCTGCAGATCATTTCGTGTTGACCATCTCGTATACGAGATTTAAATTGATGTGTAACTTTTTTCTTTCTAGCCATAATTATTATTTATTATTTAAAACCAATATCCACTACCGCGAGTACGAGTTGGTGGATCTTTCTTTTCTTTTTCGTTATATATATCTTTTTCTATATGTTCGATTGAACCGGTATCATAATGTAAACCATCATTTCCATTCTGACCAATTACATCCATTCGTTTTTCATCATCGTCTGTAATTTCTAGATTTTCATCTTTCTCTAATTCTTCTTGCCAATGTTTCAATTCATCAACATCATTAGGATCAAAATAATTGTTATCTTTAAGAGAATAATATTTACCCCATTCCGCTCCTTCTGGTAAACTTCCTTCTACTCTACGTTCTAATTCGCGATTACGATTTATAAAATAATCTTCATTTCTATTTTTAGGTTTTATTTGAGTAAATGCAAAATTTGCGGCTACCACCATAGATATAGCTAATGGATCAAATACAAAAATAATTAATAGTAAAAACCAATTAATGATTTTATCCATTTCTATGTCTAATAAATTCGATAAATATTTCAAAGGCCCTAATTCACGAGCAGTATCATTTCCTATCTGTTGTTCTAATATTTCTACATCTAATTTCGCAATAGAATCAGTTACTGCATTTAAATTAGTTTTAGCTTCTATTAATTGAGATTGCAATAATTTACGCTGGCGTGATGATGTTGTCGTAACCAATTGTCCAGATTCTTTATCTACATATTGTATCTTCGTTGGATTACTTAAAGCCTCCGTCCACGTTATTACAGATTGTTTTAAATCATTTCGTTGTTCTTCGAATCGTGTACGTTTCTGATCTATAATAGCAACTTGTCTATCTAAATACTCCGATTCATTTGCAGTCTCTTGATATGCTCCAGATAAGTATCCATAAATACCACCTGATGTTATAACCATTAATATGAATACGGATATAGAAAGATATATTCGTAATACTTTATTTATACTATTCCAATATTGATATAATAAAGATGCTACAACTAACTTTGCAAACTCTAAAGAACTAGCCATTATAATTACTTGTGTACTAGCTCCTGCAAACAATTTACTTAATCCATAAACTGAATAAAATGCTGCAGAGGCAGATACTGCTAAAGCAGATAATGCTATAACAATTGGAAGTAATTTACGTTTCATATTTAACTTGCGGTCACGCGGTCTGTCACAAACTGTAATTTTTGACGGATATTTCTAAAACGATTTTGTGCTTCTACTGGATCTATTTTTAATCCACGCTCAATGCTTTGTTGCATGATCATGATCATGTTATCTGCTTCATCTAATCGTCTTAATACATTTTCTCTGTCTTTCATAGTAAAACCTTTTTATTATATTGATAAATATCGCGATATCGTAAAACTGCCAATTCTTTGGCTTTAGCTTCTACTACAATATCTAAATCCATATCATAAGTACGTATCTCATCTTTGATATAATTGGAATGAGCTTGCATACGTATCTTATCTATGTCATGTTTCATTTTAGCAAACGTTGGCCATTCATGCACTTCATTCAATGGAATATTCTGCTTAGCCATTTTAGCTTCGAACTTACGTTGGAACTCATGTCTACGACATTCGCTATAATGAGTGCATTGTCTAACATCATCTGGCCATGTACTGGCAGCCATCTGTAACGCTTCATATTCACTGAGGCCGGCCGGATGGAACATATGATGATGATAATCGAATGTAATAGGTATGCCAGTCTCGCGATGGAATAAGTCATACAATTGACGCACACTATACATGGAAGGCTTATCATCATTCTCAACAACTAAACGAGCTCTACATGCTTCAGATAATCGATAATAGTTTTTGATCCATCTGGTTGCAGTAGTCTCATGGTCGCCATAAGCACCGCCAATATGAATATTAATCTTGTTCTCATGAGATGGCGCATAGCCCATAAGGTCCCATAGCTCGGAATGTCGTTCGAGACCGATAATAGTCTTATCAACAACATGCTCATGCGGGGAGCCTAACACATGAAATGGTCCTGGATGAGTAGTTAGTCGATGACCATGCTCACGAGCATAGTTACCACATTCTAATAACTTAGCTGCTAACTCATCATACTGAGGAAGCTCATGTAATTCGAATTGATCATGCCATGGCACTAATTCAGAACCTACACGAAATAATTTGATGTTATGGTCTTCGTTCCATTTCAGATAATGTAACAAGTCAGTAGCGTTTAGTAATGCACGTTCGCCTAACAATGACAAGTCGCGCGTCGAATACCAGCTAGCCTTTCTAGCCGTACGAGAAGTTGTAACTCTACCACCTAACTTTTTTGGCCTCTCGGTTAACGTCATGTTAACGCAGGCATAACCTAGTCTTACGTTTTCATTCATATTTTAAATATAAGAAAAATTTTACAAATAAACAAATAATTGATTAGCAATTTCTTCCATTTTCAAAGACATGCTTAACGGTCGGGAACCGTAATGAAAGGCCTCCTTGCTGATTCTTAGTCTCTTCAAAGTATTGAACGGTAATTGTTTTACCAATTAACTCGCTAGGATTCTTTTGGTAACGAATTCGTTGTTCTTGGTTCCATCCAGAACCAACTGCTACTTTATAACCTTTATGCTCAATCCATACCTGAGCTAACATTGGCATTACAACTTCTTTACCTTCTCGGATAACACGGTGGTCTTCAAAATCTAAATCTATAACTTGATATTCTGCATCATGAAACTTTTTAACTTTCAATAAGTTTTGAGTTCTCTTACCTTCATAACCAACATTCTTTCTTACCATAAGACCTTCATGTCCTAACTCTTCTGCTTCTGCACTTAATTTAGCAAAATGATCATCATCATTAACTACTACCTGATTTAATACACTTAAATATATAGAATTTTCTATATATGATGCAATCTTAGCAAATCTACCTAACCTACCAGTTAACGGCATTTCACTCATCTTATCATCAAATTCTGATAAGGTTAAATAATCAAACATCACATATCGAGGATTGTCAATAGTATGATTCTTTCTTTTGATTTGTTTCATGATACCCGGAAAATCTTCATTACCATCTTTGTCCATTAAACAAATTTCTCCATCAAATACAACACCACGAAGTCCTATTTGTTTAACGGCCTCTCGTACCACATCCAATGTTTCAAACTCATTACCTTGACGTGAATAGCATTTTACGTTACCTTGTATATCGACAATTGTAATACATCGTACACCATCTAACTTACGAGATGCTAACCATACATCGTTCCAATCAGCTCGTTTAGGATCAAACTTATTAGCTAAGGCAACATCAAAGGTTGGAATCAATCCAGGAATGACTTTGTTAATAACTGATGCAGAAGCACGAAGTTCCAAATTACGATCAATAATTGAAAAAATTAGATCTTCAAATTGCCCATCTTGTTCTTTAATAAACCCATTTACTAATCCAATTGCATCATGACCGGTATAATACCTACTATTCAAATCATCTAATATACAGAACAGATCAGCAAAGACTGGAAGTTCATATAAATCAGATCTTTTCTTGCAAGTTGCAGAAGTAACATAGTACTTCTTATAGGGGTCATAGGCGTATTTTAAGGCCCGTTTAATGAACTCATCGTTCTTAATAGTACCAATAATAACCTTTTTCTCATTAAGAGAAGAAGTAGCCTTCATTTGGTTAACAAAATCTAATAATCGTTTTAAATCTTTATTCATATCTTAGTATTTATCTATAATTCTATAACTCACTTTTCTACCACAATCTTCATCCCAATCATCCATCCAAAGTTCCATTTTAAGAAATCTTTCTTGAAGTACTTCATGAATTTGTTCTAATTGCTCTTCGGTTAACATTCTCCAATAACCAAATCTTAATTCTACAAATGAAACTACATTTTCATACTTTTCATTATTAAAGGTATCCAATTCTTTTGTAACATTATCGGCGCAAATTTCTACTTCGCATTCCGCAATCTCTTGAATCTTTAATAATCGGTTTAAATTTAATCTTTCCATATCTCTATTTTAATTAATTATCTACTATATAAAAATAAGAAATATATCTCACGCTACCAAATCTTTTGGCAGCTTTTTTTGAAAAAAGTTTCTTAATATAGACTTAATATTAATTTAAACTGATTATATAATATATTTGTTATATTATAGTATATGAAAAGAAAAGTAGAAATATCGAAATTGTTATATGTAACTGTCATGGTAACAGTTTACATTATGGCTCAACTATAGTCACGTCTTCTATAATTTCGCAACAATAAAATAAACCATCCTTACGTAGAATTACATCTACTCCGAGCCAAGCGCGCATTACATCGACATTGAACTCAGGTTTCAATTGATGTTGTTTGAAAACACGTTTAACTAAAAACTTTTGATTGTTATGATCTATAAATTGATAATTCATCACTGCGGGGTTGTAATGTTTACTTGATTATAACTGGTTTAGGTGTTGCCTCTTTTGTAAATGGAATAAAGATAGACAACAAACCTTTATCCATTGTTGCTGAAATTTTTGTGATATCACATTTAGGCGAAATCTTCCAACCAAAGTTAAAAGCTCTTCTAGCAATGCCTCTGTGAATATAGTCAAACTCTTTAGGCGAATCGTATTGACCTTTGTCATAAATAACTTTCAACGTATTGTCTGCAGTTTCAATTTTGATATCGTTTTTATCGATACCAACGGCTGCAATTTCAATTATTAATCCTGCATCTGTTGTAGCAACGTCAACTGGATAGTCTGGCTTAGAATCCACATGTGATTGAAAGTCTGAATCTACAGCAAAAAAGTTTCTGAATAATAAATCGGTTGGAAATAACCGATTGTCTAAAAATAGGTTTCCCATAATAAATCTCCTTAGATGATTAAATGTTAATAATTATACAACCCGCAGTGATGTTAATTATCATATATAAATATACTTAATTTAAAGAAAGTGGACTAGTATGACTGATAACTTTATACGCTCTAAAATATCGATACATATCATAACATGATTTTTTCTTGTCAATTGGTGTTATAAGTAATCCATCTGTTATTAATTTTAATGCAAAATTTCGTATTGTTTTAAGACTATCTGAATTTAATTGTATTTCGTTATCTAAAGTAGTAACACATAATCTATGAGTTCCAGATACAAAATCTTGCGATGATATAATCGGTAGTTCTGTTTCTTTAATATCATCTGGAAGTTTTGATATTTGTTTTAAAATAGCAGCCTCTATACCAAATTCTAATGCATCCGAGAGAAATTCAATTTTCTCTCGTGCATTAAATGTTATGAATATATCAAACACATCTTCTTCTATTTTTAATTCACCTAACATCATTGATTTCCAAATAATAATCCTTTCTTAGAATTTGAATCTGATTCCTCCATTAAATCAATTTGATAAATTTTATCAAACTGATCCGCAGATAAACGTTTGATGCCCATAAAATAAGCACGCGCTTCTGCACGCGAAGGTAATGCTATAGACATGACATAAGATCTATTTTCATTTGAATATCGTGTATATAATGCCCATTTACTCATATCTACCTCTTTTAAATAAATATCAAATTTTATCTGTTCATCAATCCTAAACGATATTTTGATTCTACCGTTCGTTTAGCTTCTTGTAACGTTGCCATCATAGCATCTAGTTCTTGATAAGTTACTTTAAACGATTTTCCTCCAATTTCTAATTCACCTACTATAGGCTTCTCTGGAACTTTTGCAAATAAATCTGCAGAAATTTTATCATTTACATTAAAATCAATTGTATTATACAATTTTCCCATTCTTTTAGCGCGTTTTTTATCGTACGCAAATGCATTGTTTACTCTTCCCATAATATGGTTTTTATTTATTTATAAATTACTAATACGTATTCAGTCACTGAAAATGAATGATCTAATGCGGCTGTTCCAAATAAGTCTATAGCCCAATTAAATATATTTCCAGGATTATGTGTTCTACTATCTAACATTATAATCACTCCTTTATTACAATGATCATACATTGTTTGTATAGTATCTTTAAGATATTCATCATCTGTTAATTTAATGTTTGCGTCATAACGTAAATTATTTGAATTTACATTAATAGACCAATCCATTATTATTTTTTTATCTAATGTAAACCAATCAGTACAAATTAAATTTACTTTATTTTCATATACCTGTAAACCTGCGTCAATTAATTGACGATTCATATCAATACCAATATAGTTTACATCTTGTTTATAAGTATCTGAATAAAATAATTTATAGTCACCTCTACCACAACCAAAATCTAAAATACTATCACCCTGATTAGTAAAATTTGTAACTGTTTTATATATATTCCATTGCTGTTCACGATTATCATAACCAACTGTTTCAGTTGCATATAATAACGCATCCATATTTTCTGATACTTCTACATCATCAGATGATTTGTTTTCTGATACTTCTACATCGTCAGATGGTTGCCAATCAGTTGGTAACGTTCCTTGCCGTTCATCTGGCCATTCTTTACCTCGATTAATTACTTTATCTGGCGTAAATATTTCTTTTAATTTATTTAACACGTCTTCCGTTCCTTTTTCGACGATTTATTCTGTCTAATTTATTTTCAACATCGCTAAGATCCATTCGTAGTGGATGTGCTCGATTAAAATTTTGAGTCAATCGACATGCCAATGATGCATACTCCCATGCTTTATCTTCACATTGAGTATCTGGCATATAAAACTCTTTAGCTAAATATTCATCATTATTAATAATACGTAATCCATTTGCAGATGATTCTACATATGCATTTGGAAATTGTTTGAGTACTCGTTTTTTAAATTTATTCATATTAAAATGATCTAGGTCCTTGAGTTGGAAATATCAAATCGTTATGTCTTTCAAGATGTTGTACGCCGCCACCCGCTTCACCATCTAAAACTAAAATCATATCTTTAGTAAAATTTTGACGAGTATGTCCTACATTCTCTTTTGCAAATAAATTTGTTTCGGAATCACTACCAATCCAAGCCGCGGTTAACTTGGAATCAATTAGCGGATACTCGACACGTTTATTACGTTGCCTGGTAGTTAGATTAGCATCCACTTGTACTATAACATATCCAGAACCTTTTTCAGATCTAATATCATAGCCAGTTATTGCATTTTTGTGCCGTCTTACATTTGTTACAACAGCTACTTCATTTACGTCGTTGAATCGAAATACAACTTTGTCATTAACTTCATATTCTACCATCTCCCTTATATTTTTTTAGTTGTACCAATTACTTTACATATAGGAGATGCAGATACCGACTTCACTTCGAATTGGATACCACTGTCTTTAAAATCTTCATGCACTAATTGTTCTGCATGACCTACTGATACTGCGTTAACTAAATAACGTTCGTTCAACCATTTAACACCTTTAGGCGTATCGGTTGCAATTTTTACTCGAGATACATAATATGCCATCTTCTTATAACTTTTAATTAATAATACTTAAATATAAGTAATCTTTTTCAATCTACCAAATCTTTTTCTAGAAATGTTTAAGTAAAAGTAAGGCCTCGAAAGGCCTTACCAATAACTTATTAAAATAAAAACTACTTCTTCGTAAAGAATGATACCAATAGTACCAATACAACTATTCCAACAAATCCACCGTTACCAACTTGGTTGATAAGACTTGTAAGGTTAGCTACGACATCGATACCAAATACGGCACCACCAGTTAATACATACCAAAGAATCGATACTGGAATAATTGCCATAAAAATTGACATTAGTCCTGCAAAGAAACCGGTAACGTACTTAATTACTGAATCCATAATCTTGTCCTTTTCTTTTTTGTTTTGTGGCAATATTGCCGATAATTAGGAAGCTCGCTTAAATTAGAATCTAAACCCGAACCCTAATCCTAGGTTCGTAGTTTGGTCTCCTGAGTTATAAACGATCTTTGGGTCTACATATACGTTACTACGTAATGTAAACATTTTGCCGATACCTAAACGCATGTCTTCGGTATCTAAATTTAAGTTAGATTCTAGATATACAAAATACCCTTTAACAAAGTATCTTGCATTTACATCTACATTCATTGTCTCGTCGGTTACTTCTTGCGCGATAGACGCTCCTAATACTAATGCATCTGTCACTGCATATCCAACGGTTGGGTTAACTGACCATTCAGTCCAAGCAACGTTTGCAACGTCACCAGTTCCAATGTACCAGTCACCTTTTACTTGCGATTGTGCAGTCAATACAGATACACATGCTAATGTAATTGTTAAAATTAACTTTCTCATAAAATTTCTCCTATAGTTTAATTATGCCAATATTGGCTTTAATTAAGGAGCCTCCTAATAAATGTGCACGTAGGTACACATATTTTTTTAATGTTTATTAATATAAAAAAACTTTTTCGAATAACCTAATAAAACTTTAATTTTGTTTTGGGATTGGAATCGCGCGGCGACCTCCCTGACTACGTAACTTTTCTAATTGATCTGATATTTCACTTTCAGCTTTTAATTGTTGCTGAAGTACTCCATTTGGTTCTAAAACTCCTTCAAGTGATTTAAATTTATCATATGAGTTACTACCTCCGGTTGCTGCATCTTTTGCAGTTTTTAATGCGCCTTGTAATCTGCGCACAATATCTTGTCGTAATGCGGATCTAGCCATGGTACCAAATCCAATCACGTGTACTTCTGGGTCTATAGGATCAAAATCGTTTGGATCTAATAAACCTCCATACTTATAATTTCGTTCAGCTAACAAAGCCGAAACTTCTTCTTTAACTATTGTTTTTAATTTATTTTTTAAATCTAATCTTTTCATTTAATTCCAAAATATTAATTTAGCAAGTACACCTATCATGGCTACCCATACAGACCATAATGCTCCACCAGCTAATTTTCTAAACTGAGTATTGCGATTAACTCTTGCGATTGCTCCTTGGTCCGGATCCAACAACGTTTTCTTAATCATTGATAGATCGGATTGCATTTTTAATTGTCCGGCCTTAACATGATCAAGATCTTGTTTCAATAATTGAATCTCATTATGCAAATCAGCATTAGTTAATCGACTACCCATATTATGATCTTTTTGATTCAGCAACAGAAGCTTTTCGATATTCTGTTACTAATTTTTTTAATTCACCAACTGCCTTTCTTGCTCGAGTAGCAGCTGCTTTGTTTCCTTTTTCTGTAAACTTAGAATGATTATCTGTAAATTCAGACCATAATCCTTCCATTTTTGCGAATAATTCATTCGATGCCATAACATTAATCCTTTTAAATAAATATTAATATTAATAATTAAAACTAGAAAATATATCTTTTTCTTCTTCAATCATTTTGAACTCTAATTTTAAAGCATGTTCCAATTGATCATCATCTAGTACATCTAATGATTGAAATATTAAATCTCCATCCAAAAATACTTCTCCAATAAGAGTATCATCGTCGACAAAAAACTCAAGTTCTTCGCCGTTAAATACTTCTCCAGTTGATATGTTTTCTAACGTAATCATTTAATATAAATATCTATGCTCTAAGTTTTTCCCTTAAACGTTTTATATGTTTACAATCAGCATATGGACGAAATTGCCAGGCTGGACACGAACAACTATATGATCTATTTTGTCGTTCAATATCATAATAATTTAACTTACCAGTCTTCTTATTACGTGAACCCATTTCTCTATATCGCGCTGTCATTATATATCATTATTAAATGTTGCGTATACCTTTACTCCTTTGACTGTACATATCAATTCATGTCTTTTAGTATCTACTACCGTTTCTTTTGTTGGTTTATACTTTGGATTTGTACTGTTTAATTTTCTTTTCTTTGGCATAATAACCTTTAATTTTTATTTTTTAACATTTTTAATTTATATGTTAAATAACCTATAACAGGCGTACCTAACAATATAGTTATCAGGTTAGGATGTGACTCCCCACATAAACCTAATGCATGTTTAAGGAACTCTAACATTGACCGGCAATCATTGCAAAGGTCCATAATGAAGCAGTAAATAATGCTATTGTACCTATCAGGAATGTAATACCTGCTAACGCTTCTTTATCCGTTGGATGCATGTTTTTCAAAATTCTCATAACTCTTTGTTTTTCTTAATAATTATCTACTATATAAAAATAAGAAATCTTTTTCACGCTACCAAATTTTTTTACAGCTTTTTTTCAGATTTGTTTGGATTCCATCCTTTAATTCGACGTAAAGCATAATCCCATCTTTCATTAGCTGTTTTATGTTTATGTTTATCTTGCTTTAACATTTTTGCAATTTGTTTATCAAACTTTTCCTGAAGTCCTTTATTACGAACTTCGTTGTACATATCCATTAAATCGTCTTCTAGACTCATGGTTAACTCCTTATTATTTTTTTATGTTACCTTTTATGAAATTTCGTTGTTTTTTAATTGCTAAATCTAGCTCTGACTTTTTTGTAGTCTGCTTTCTGGTATCTATGCTCCTTGTTGACTTTGCGCCAGGAGTATCTGAAATAAAAGCTTCTATAAACCATACCGATTTTTTATCTTTATGAGCCTTCCATCTTAGGTTAGGAATAATGACTCCAGTTTTTATGTTACGAGCTTTGTATGTTGTCTTATCAACTACTTCGATAATCTCGCAAACGTAGTTCGAGCCAATAAAATTGACCCGAACAATATTTCCTAATTTTAATTTCTTACGCATTTTTTAATACATATGATTCAACTTTGGTACAAATCTTCTCAAACTCTTGTATCGCATAATTTGGTGATACGGATTGAGCTTTTACTAACGATCCATCTTGCTTGATTGATACTAAACTACCTGATAACTCTACTTGGATGTTTCCGAATGTCTTTAACATATCTCTATCTTTTAATTTATTAATATAATTAAAGATAAGAAAAACATTTCACTCTACCAAATCTTTTTACAGCTTTTTTTCTGCCAATCCAAATTTACTATATTGGTTAAGAGCATCTTCATCTGTAATTGGATGCACATCGCCAGATGATGTTATTCCAAATAACCTAGCGGTAAATGGACCAGGCATACCATCTGAACGTTTACCTGTTTTAATTTGTTTTAATGCTGCTTTAGCTCTACCTCTGTTTATCATGGATAGATCTTTTACATCAGGTACTTGTCTTTTCTTTCTATCTAAACCTACACCTGCAAAGCCATGAGTTGCTTCTGCAAATTCAATATCTTTGATATCAATATAATCTTCAGTCCCGTCTCTATCCATTACTGATAAATCATCTTTAAAGTCTTGGAATGCTGATGTGGCTTGATAGTATTGGCCATTAGCGAAAAACATTGTCTCTTCATCACGGGTAATCATTTTCTTTAATTCATCTCCAGTGAACGGCCCAGATAATCTAGTATCATTACTAGCTTCATTTACTTCTTTGATATCTTTAGGAAATGGTTTTATAAGTGCTAAAACATCTGCTAAAGCAGTTGTCTTACCATTTTTAAAAGTTACAGTCCAATCAGTACCATCAGCCTTTTCACCTTTATTTAAAGTTACAGGTTTACCTGCTACTTTATACATTTCTTCTTTCAATTCTTTCAAAGGTTCAATACCAATTATCTCTAATCCAACCGGTACAACTTTTTTAAGCATTTGTTTGATTTCTGTTTTACTAATACCAGAAGGTATCTCAGCAGTATAAGTTTTATCAAGTGCTCGATCACGATAAACAACAGTGTAACCTGTATTCTCTATTAATACGTTTTTAAGTTCTTCGTGGATAATTTCTTTGAGTCTAGACTTGTCCATATTAATATCTTTTTATCTTACCAGTTTTAAATCCTTTAAGATAACGTTTAAGTTCCATTGCATATTCTTTTTTCTTTTCACCGTAATAACTTTTGACCCCTCTATCTCCCCCTCTCTTTAGTTCTCCAGCTTCTTCATTCTCATACTGAATATAACGTTGATAATCTTTTATTGCATTATCCATTGATTGAGTAATATCTTTAAGCATAACTTCTTGGCCGGCTACGGTTGTCATGATATCACCATACCTGTCTTGCTTCAATACACCAGTAACTGCATCTGTTACAGCTTGATTAGCAATTTTAACTATCTCTGCTACCATACGGTCTACTTCATCTCTACCACCAACACGTGATCGTAAAATGTCTTCATAACGATCTAAATTAGCTTTCTTCCAAGCCTTATGATTTGTAAATTTATCCTTACCCATTTTCAATTGCGCTCTAGCAGATTTCAATGCAGTGGTTCCACCTCTGTAAGATTCCAAATCAAATACATACACTTCATCGGCTATCTGTTTAAGTTTATTAACTTGCATGGTACCTCTAATAGCTTTACCTATAGGCTCACTTCGTCTAAGCTTGCCACCAATTCTAGCACTATCACCTCTATCGTTCTGATATGCTATTTTATTGTTGATAGTAGCCGCTAATACAGCTGGACCATAAATTTTAGCATCACGTGAATAACCATATCGATCTGTACTAGCAAATGGATTCTCTACATCATCTTTAATATAATAAATAGCTAATCCTTTTTTAGTTAAAGGAGACCCTGGTGATACTTTTTGGAATGATCCTGCAGGAACTTTGTCCCAAGCAATATCAAATGATCTAGCCATGGCACCAAAGAATTTGAACCAGTTGTTATCTAAGCTTCGGTCTTTGGCTAGCATTCGCGCGATCGGGTCTTGGAACACTTCAGTTATAAGTGTTTCTTCGCGAAGGATGTTTACAAACTCTTCACGGATGATTTTATGTATTTGAGATTTCTTCATTGGAGAACCTTTTTTGTTTCTTTTAAATAAATATGCAGTGAGCGGAGTTAAAAGGTGGGTATAAGGTGATAGAGTGCGGCCTAAAAAAAAGTTGAGTGTGGCTTAAAAAAGCTTCAAAAAGATTAGGACGTTTGCGAATTATTCCTTATCTTTAATTATATTAATTAATTAGAGATAGAGATGCTTAAAGAAGATTTAAAAGTTAACCAATTAGTAAAATTGAAGCCAGAACACCGTACGCCAAGATGTCGGAAAGGTGGTTCGTTCGAAGTATACCGAGTGGAAAAGATTCATAGAATGAATTGCCGAGCAATCAATTTAGGTACATTGATATCACATAGTTTAAGAATAGAAAATTTAGAACAAGCATAATATGGAACATTTATTTGGAGACCCGGTAGGGGA
>Ga0181411_1000175_pt1 | contig 22169 bp, 20 predicted proteins | sample 34SPOviralmetaG_FD_130114 | JGI IMG/M metagenome (GOLD analysis project Ga0181411, IMG submission 130114) | Marine viral communities from the oligotrophic San Pedro Time Series (SPOT) site, San Pedro Channel, CA, USA - 34 SPOT_SRF_2012-07-09 | ecosystem: Environmental > Aquatic > Marine > Strait...
CATTACCATATATTTTAACTAGAACATCATTAAATACTTTTACATTTGCTGCTTCACCGTGGACATCAAGGGTTTCTGGTGTACCAGGTAATACAGGAACAAGTAGACAGCCTTCATTTGTTGGTCAAAAAATTTCTAACCTGTTTTTTTATAAGAATAGATTAGGCTTTCTTTCAGAAGATAATGTAATTATGAGTCAGCCCTTGGAGTTTTTTAACTTCTGGCGTAATAGCTCACTAACTACAACAGATGCTGATCCAATTGATTTAACAGCTAGCAGTCTTGATGACGTAAGCTTGTTTGCTGTACAGCCTATGATACAAGGCTTGGTGTTGTTTGGTACCCGTGAGCAGTTTGTAATGACTGCAGGTAACACAAGTGTCTTAACACCATCGACAGCTTCTATATCCTCTATATCTCAATATGAGATAAACAAACTTGTAGAACCTGTACTATTAAAAGAAAAGATTTACTTCACAGCCAAAGCTAATAGTTATTCTCGTGTCATGTCTATGCTTACACGAGGTGATAATAACAGTCCACTTGTAGAGGACGTAAGTAAAATTGTAACCACCTGGTTACCTAAAGATTTAAACAGGATTGTTAGAAGCAATCAAAATGATTTTATTGGTATGTTTGATAATACCACAAATTATATTTATTTCTTTAGGACTTTAACTAATCAAAATGATCAATCAACCAACACCTGGTTTAGATGGGAAATGGCAGGTAAAGTTATTGCATGTTTTATGGAACAGGATGCAGTACAGATAGCAGTATCTGCAAATGGTAAAGTAAATATGTTGACTGCATACATTAATCCTAATACTGATTCGCCTCTTGTACAAACTAATGAAGGGGTACTTACAAATCCATCATTAGATTATATGCATACTCCATCTAAGAGTTATGATGCAACGACTGGTCTTACCACATTAACTTCCTCTGCATCAGATCCACTTAATAATGAATGGGGTCCTGTTGCTATTGAGACTTACACTGGTAGTTCAGGTAACGGTAAGTTCTATAAACTAACTAAAGTAACTGACACTACTTATACTGTTAATGAGGATCTGACAAACTCTACAGTACAACTTGGGTTTACATTTCCTTATAGTATTGATCTCCCTAAATTATATTACCGTACAGGTGAACCTGCTGATTTTACAGCATCACTTACAATTTCTAGAATGAAATTTGCTATGGGTAAAACAGGTGCAGTTGGTTTTGAATTGAAACCTAGAGGTTCTCAAAACTTTATTGATGTTGGTGAAATTGAACAGTCTAACTGGTACTTATTAGATTCAGCTCCCATCGATGATGAACGTATGTTCACACTACCTATCCATCAACGTAATGATAATTTCGATGTTCGATTAACATCTGACTCACCCTACCCTGTCTCGTTATTAAGCATGACATGGGAAGGACAATATTCACCTAGATATTATCAACGTGCATGATATTACAACACTTTAAGGAGAATTAACTAATGGGCTGGTTTAGTAATGATAAAATTAAGGATGCTAACAAGCAGGTAAAAAAACAGTTTAGATATGATAGACAGTTTCGAGATTATCAGATTCAAGAGAATGATGCAAAGTTCGACAAAGCAGTTTTAGATAGAAAATTACAGCAGGCGAACCTTGATACACAAGCCAAATATAAAGATGAAATCAAGAAACAAGATTATAAATCTCAAAAGAAACTTCAGAATAAACAATATAAGTTAGATAAGAAATCCTATAAACAAAGTCTCAAAGACTATAAAGCACAGACTCAATTGAATTCTATGTCTGGTGCATTAGCTTTAGAATCTGCTACAAGAGCAGAAGAAGAAGCATTGATTTCAAAGACTTTTGGTATTCAAGATTTAAAGAATGATCAAAAAGAAAACAAAAAAAACATAAAATTTGACAAAGAGTTAGTTGGTAACACTAAAGATTTTGCTAGGAAAACAGATAATATAAATCAAGAAGAAATAAAATCTCAAAAAGAGTTTGCTCGTTTTAATAACCGCAAAGATCAAAAAGATATTACTCAAGAAAAAACATTTACAAAAGATTCCTTCGAGCAAGATCAAAAAAAATTAGATTATACTTATGACAAACTTGAAGATGATATCACCTTTCTCGAAGATAAATCAGGTTGGGATGTAGAAGCAGCTAATCGTACATATGAGAAAGCTCAGGTCCCTAATTTTAATCAGCGTATTGATGCGTTAATCGCACGCGAAAAAGCAGAAGGAACAGCTAGGTCTGCTGGTAGAGAAGGTCTTAGTGCTGAACGTGAGGCTACAAGTGCCCTTGCAGAGTATGGTCGGACTCAAGCAAAATTGGTTGATGATTTAGTATTCGCCAAAGAAGATAAAGATCTTGCAGAAACATCTATTGGAGGCACAAGAGGTTATCAAATTAATTTAAAAACTAAGGATAGAGAGATTTTAAAAGCAGATAAAGAACTTGGAAGATTAACTAAAGATCGAAAGCTTGATAAACTTAATATACAATCTAGCAAGCTTACTGGAGCCTTAAAGCAAAATCTTAAAGAATTAGGATTTGCATCAAAACGCAGCACAGCGCAGAAAAACAAAACGTTTGATGACGCTAAGATTCAGATTAAGAAATTAAGAACTAAAGAAAGGTTCGATACCTTACGTTTCGAACAAGACAAGAGTAAGGTAAAAACTACCTATGATTCTGCTAAAAACCAGTTCATAGCTGACAAAGATAAAATTAAGTTAGATGAGTTCGCAGCTAACCTTGCTGCACAAGGGAAAATTCCACAGAAACCGAAGAAGCCTATTCCATTACCTAAACCAATTAAAACACCGACGACTCAACTTGCAATGCCACTTGCACCATCTGATCCTCCTAAGCCTGTTAAAGGTGCAATGGGTAAAACCAGTGTTTGGAATGATGTTGGTGATGTAGCAAATATTGGACTTCAAATCGCATCATTTTTTTAATAAATAGATTTAACTATGGCTCAATTTAGAGGGTCTGCACGTAATAGTGGTTTTAATGCCATCTCGTTACCTGATAATGCTAGACGTATAGAATCGGCTGGTATTAAAAGAATACAAGATCTACGGGCTAATTACCAGCAGACAATTGCTAATCAAAAAGAAGATCTATCTGATTTACAAAATGTACGTAATGCTGAAAGCCAGCAACGTGCTAAGAATGAAAGATTAGAAGATCGTTTCCAAAGCACTTACGAGAAAGCTTTGGAGAAACGCTACAAACAAAAAATTCAAAAGCAGAAAGATAAAGCTGAATTAGAGAAATCAGCTTATGACCGCTTAGGGACCTTCTCTCAGGAAGCCCTAAAGGTTGGAAAGGACCTGTATGAAAACCACAAGGATGAACGCAAGGAAGCTGGTATGGCACTTGTGTTCCAACTTGGACTAGATGCAAAGGATCTCCAAAACCTAAGGGCTAAGGAGGATGACCTTGCTGCTGAGCATGGTGCAGCTACTGCTGTGATCCAACGACTTAAAGCTAACGGAGCAACAGCATCAGAAATTAAACAGATTCGAGAGTTAGATGGTTGGGCACTGATGGGTGCTCAGAAAGAGATTGCACGTAATACGAAGCTTGCGTATAAGGTGCACATGGATAATATAGAAACAAAAACCAAGGAATATAAGACCACAAGTGGTTTGACACTTTCTTTAGCTAAGGCTCAAGAATTAGGCCAATTTAAGGAATATAAAGAGATTCGTGGAATTATAGCTGGTGAATTTCTAAAACCTTATAAAGGATATGACTTAGCATTTGCTGAGGAGTATATGTTTCCTGGTATGCGTCAGGTTAATACTATGTTAGAAGCAGAGTTTGCAACAGCAGCTCAGCAAAGATTTGAAAAAGATGAGAAAGACAGTCAAGACACAGCAGTCCTTAATCTTGTCGAAGAATTAAAAAGCAATCCGTACGCTTTTGAAAATCATATGCAGGGTGAAACTGGTGGACAAGGGGGAATCATTCGTAAGGATGCTCGTGAGAAGTTAGGAGAAACTTTATCACGCTTGGCTACCGATGGCTTAATAGGTCAGGATGCTTTACTAGACCTTTATGATCAAGAGATCACTGTTGCTGGTAAGAAGACAACCTTTTTTAAACAGTTTATTGAAAAGGGTGGTACTACAGCTGTTGCATTTAATAGAATAAAAACTATTCTAAGAGATAGGAGCAATGCTGATTATCAGAGAAATGAACGTGAGAAAGATCGCGTTGTTGAACAAATAGTAACGGGCTTACGTCTCGAAGCTGTTGAAAAAGATCTTAGTAGGGCTGAGGTTGAAGCTGGTGCTGAAAGAATTAAAGCTTTAGGTAGACCGCTCCCACCTGATGTTCAAAATCTAATGGTCAATAGAGAGCTTCCTGAAGATGGTAATATCCAATATCAGTTAGCACTTAATGAACTTCAGGATGGTGCAGTATTTGATGCTGCAGAACTTCAAGCTAAATACCCTGCACTCAAAGCTACACAAAGAAAAAGCTTAGTAGAAGCATCCGGTGCTAGTGGATCTACTCAAAGTGGTAGTGGTGGCTTTAGTAAATTTACTGATGAATTAGAGCAGATATTAAAATCAGCATTAAAGAGTAGTAATCTTGTCGATCCAGGTGCAGCAACTGTTGGCATCATAAGGGTGATGAAATCTAGATTCGCCTCTGATGTGATGGATTTAAAAGCTTCTAAGGATTGGAAAAATAATACTTATGAAACGATCGCTGAGGAAGTTCTAAGACGACATAAGGTAGATATCACAAAACAAACAAATGGTTATGAGCGTAAAACCTACCAAACGGGTAAGGATAAAGGTAAGCTTATTACAGGAACTGATGCTGGTTTCACAGCAGTTGATCAGAGTGTTGTCAATCAACAACCAAAATTTGATAGATTTATAAATCAATTAAAAGATAACAGTCGAAGTTATCTGGATAGTAAGATGTTAGGTGCAATGGACAAGGAGGATAGTTGGGCGAGAGATCTTCCAAGCATCAAGGAAACAGGTCAACCAAGTCAATGGCTTCGAGTACTATCAGAAGAAACAAAAATCCCCTGGAAAACATTATTTAATTCTCAAGTGCGTTTGTATTTTGGTAAAGATTCTGAATATGAATTACCATACAATCGTACCGAAGATGCATTTGGTGTTATCAGCCCAAGGTTTAAAGCAGTATTAGGTACGGTATCTAGTGTTAGTAGTTTAAGTGTTGCGATACCTGCTCAAACTCGTGCACAAGGTGCTAAAGGTACAGAAGTTTATAGACCACTTTTAAACTTAATGGCATCGTATGAATCATCTAATGACACAGTGCATGATGGCTATGATGCTATGAATCTATATGGTACTCATGGTGGTGACGTAGCTCACGGTAGTAATACAGGCACTATCCATTTTGGTGCTCCATTGATCGGGATGAGAGTCGGAGATATTATGTATCGACAATCATTACCCTTGAGTGATCCAGAAGGAATGCACGCTGCTGGTCGTTATCAATTTATAGGTGATACATTAAAGGATGGGTTTGAGCGTGGCTGGGTTCCTGGTAATATTACTAAGGACACACTATTTGATCAAAACACACAAGATCAATTAGCTATAGCTTACATACGTTCAACGATAAGAGACTTCCCTAACAATCCAGTTGGAGGAATTATGGGTCGTTGGAATGGTATTAAAAATAATGTTTCTCATGCTGAACTTACTGAAATAGTTAAGCAGATTCAAGCTGACCCGCGAATCCAAGGAACCGCCTTTGCCGACTCCGAAATTGATCCAGCCCATTACGCACGTATGGAAAGTAGAGCTAAATAGTCAACCTACTTTTGATTACTCACCGGGCATTATCTTTCTTTTCTGTACATTAACGTATGTACTCCTTAGACGGTTCCTAACTATAAATAAATAATGGAAAATGAATTAAATGAACTGACTCCTGAGCAGATTGCTGAGGAGCAGAAAAAAAACAGACAAATTATTTCTGACCATCAGACTGAACTTGGAAACAGAGACGGTGGTAAAGAATTACAAGAAATACAACAAAGCAAAGCTAACGCTGTTTCAACAGAAGTTAAAGAAAAGACTAACGAGGATGGTACCCTACAGGATACACATGCAACAAAAGATGCTGAAGACTTTGGAGTAAAGGAGAACTTACAAGATGCAGGTAAAGCTGTTGTAACTGGTGTACAGAATGCATGGAACAATACTATTGATCTTGGTAAATACTTGGATCCTAAGTTTTATGCTGAACGTAATGAAGGTCAAGACCCCTATTCCTTTGCATCAGGTCTAAAGTTCAATGCACAACAGATGCCAAAGACACGATGGGGAATGTTCCTACGTGACTTTGTTGATGTAGGTGTTGGATTTGTTGGTGTCGGTAAGATTGGCATGGGTATTAAAGGTATCCGTGGTGCCATGATGGCTGGTAAGACTATTAATAAAGCTGGTAAGGTTGTTAATGTAACTGGTAAAGCAGCGTTACTTAAACGTGCTGCTGTCGATGCTGGTAAAGGTGCTGCTGTTGATGTATGGGACTCTACTCAAACAACAGAAGAAGGTATCGTTGAAGGTCTAATTAAATCTAATCCAGTATTAGCTCAGAACTTACTCCAACTTGAAGATGGTCGTGATCTATCACCAGCTCATAGAACCTTCCTTAACCTTTTTGAATCAATGGGTATTGGAGCTGCAGCTGGTGCAGCCTTAGAAGCTGCTGGTGTTGGTTATAGAAAGCTAAAGGGTTTACCATCTACTGCTGTCACCCAGCCTACAGAGAACATTGCTGACAGCATGTCTACAATTAATAAAACACTTGTTAAATCAGAAGCAGCTGAATACCAGGCTAAGACTCTAAAAGTTACTGGTATGTCTAAGACCAAGTATGAAGCAGATTACTTTAAATCTCTTAAACGTAAAGGTGTACTTGATGAAGACATTACCATTGGTGAGTGGAGAGAAACCTGGAAGAATCCATCCAAGGTTGATGGTACTAATGAATCCTGGTATAAGCCGTCATGGGATCAACTAGATGAAGCTGTAAAGCAAGACCTAGTTATCGATATGGCGTTAAGTAAGAATATCGACTTTGGTGATACTCGTAACTACGCTAAGTTTAATGTTAAGCAAGGTGAGCAGTATCTTGATATTGGTGCTGATCAACTTGAAGTAGATTTAGGTAAGGGTACACCTCGTGCTGGTGCTTACTATAGTGCTGATAAGACTGATACATCCAACTATCCATTATCATCAGGTTCTTCTGTACCACTGAAATCTCTGAGGGATAAAATGGATATGCGTTCTAACTTTGGTAGTAAACGAGGTACTGTACGTGGTGTACTGACATCATCGCAGATCCATAAAATGGCAGAGACATCAGGTGTAGATATCGATGTAATTACCAAACAGGCTGAAGCATTATTCAAAAACGAAGAGTACCTTAATATGTATAAAGGAGCTTCTACAAAGGAGCTTCAGGATGACATGTTGTATGCAGCGATAGAACTTCAGGAATTTATTACACCAAATGGTAGAGCAACAAACTTTACTTCTGAAGAACTGCAAAAATTTATCCTTGCATTTGATCCAGAAATTGATCCTATTACTAACAAACCAAAAATTGATCCTATTACTAAAGAAATAGTTCCAGCAGCTGATTACATGGGTGCTGGTAAGGGATCAAGCGCCTTTCGTACATTAACTCAAGCACAAGTACAAATGACTGATGTTGTACTTGGTCAACTGTCTCAAGAGATGCGTGATATCTCACGTGCTGCATTGAGTGTTGATGGTGTTATTGATAGCAAAGTACCTGGTGGTATGTTTGATGAGATTGCTGCAAGATATAAAGTATTGCAGGGTATGCGTCAACAGACTACATCATTGATTGCTAATCGACTACGTGAATTCCGTGCACCTGGTAAGGGTCCTAAGCCTGGTTCCAAAGCTGCACTAGAGGTAGTAGCTGAAGCTAAACGTAGGGCTAATGCTCAAACTGATCTATTGATTCAGGTCATACGTGAAGATGAAACAGGTGAACTATTTGAAGCCTTCAGATATTTCAGTGCTGCATCTAATGGCAACTTGATGACCATGGCCGATATGGATGAGTTCTTTGCTAAACGACTTAATGGTTATTCAGGACCTAATAATTTTCAGCGTAATAAGGTAGTTGGTGAGCTGATGACTATGGGTATTAACTCTATGTTGTCTGGTCCTAAGACACCTGTAAGGGCTGTCATTGGTACTGGTATCAATACTATGATGAGACCAGCAGCAGCAATTGTTGGTGCCAGTGTTACTGGCGATCGTAAAACAAAGATGGCTGCTATGTCACAGATTGGTGGTCTATTGGAGAGTATTCCAGAAGCATGGCGTAAGGCTGTAGCTGACTTCAATACCTACTTTGATAACGGTGGTGACTTTCGTGGTTACACCGCACAGCAAGCTGGTGATGAGTTCGAAGCTATGGCAGCACACTATGCAGTACGCGGTACTGCTGGTGAAAAGTCATTGTTTAATACATACAGGATGATGCGTGGTCTTAACCAAAACCCGTTTCTATCGTATGGACCACGGATTATGAAAGCAGCTGACTCATTTTTTGGTCAAATGATTGCTCGTGGTAATGCTAGATCTAAAGCATTCAATGAAGTCTATGACCGAATGATTGATAGTGGTATTGGTATTGGTGATTTTGAAATGAAGACAGCTGTACGTGAAGCTGAAAAGCGTTTCAATAAAAAGATATGGAAATCTACAGGTGAACTATCAGATGAATTCGCTAATTTCCAATGGAAAGAAGCAGCATTAACTGGTGATCTACCAGACTATGCACAAAAGATTCAAGCTGGTATTGAACAACTACCTGCTATCAAACCATTTGTTGGTCTATTCATGAAGACTGGAGTCAATGCACTGCAGTTAACTGGTAAATATACCCCAATATTAAATAGGTTCCTACGTGAATCAGCTGATATTATGTCTAAAGAAGCAGGACATCCTGACCTTCTTAGGTATGGTATTCGTACTGCTGATGAATTAGCACAAGCTAGAGCTGTCCTTAGAGGACGTGAAGCTATTGGTGCAGGTATGGTCAGCCTTGCTGGTTCTTTATACCTTGGTGGAATGTTATCAGGTAATGGACCGCCAGACCAAAAGCTACGTAAAACATGGGAGCAGTCAGGACGTTGGCAAGCAAGATCAATCAAGCTTGGCGATAAGTGGGTTAGTTATGAATCACTTGAACCCTTCAATGCATTCCTAGCAGCTGTTGCTGATATTGGTGATGCACAAGGTGTAATGGGTGAGCAGTTTACTGAGGATCGCCTTGGTCAATTGCAGTATCTAATTATGGCTAACATTACTAATAAGACCTTCCTTGCTGGTTTAATGCAGCTTGGTGATCTTATGACTGGTAAAGGTCAGTCAGTAGGTGCTGTGGCTGCAAACCTAGTAAACAATCAGGCTCCACTATCTAGTCTACGAAACGAGATTGGTAAAGCATTCAACCCTGGTATGCGTGAGATGGAAGGTTCCTTTATGGAACAGATCAAGAACCGTAACCTATGGGCTGAGTTCATGGTTGGTGAAGATGGAAAGCTTCCATACCGTTATGACATCTTTACTGGTGAACCGTTAGCTGATTGGGATCCAATGACTAACATGATTAATCGGACACTACCATTCCGTATTAGTAAAGTTGGATCACAAGCACGAGAACTTATATTTAGATCTGGTGTTAATTTACACCAGACATTTACTACTACACCTAATGATGAATCACTTAAAGAATACCCTGACGTAATTTCAAGATTCCAATATTTAATCAGTCAACAGGGCTTAGAAAAACAGTTTACTCAACTATTTCAGGATCCTGCTGTATTAAAATCAATCCTTGATATGGAACTTTCACACTCGAATGGTAAAAAGTTTTCTCCCAATGATACCGTCCATGGTGATCGTATCCGTCAAATATTTCGAGAAGCAAAGCTAAATGCTTGGGCTGAACTTCTAGCTGAAGACGCCTCAGTAAGCCGCATTGCAGAAGAAGCATCATTTAAAGCTCTTGAAAAACGTGCACGTAGATTAGGTAATACTGAACGTGCTGATGAATTAGATGCTCTACAAAACATTCCTAAATAATAACAATGGCTTGCAATCCTACTGTACAATACAATGATTTTACAGGTAATGGTTCATCCACCGCTTATACCTTTACCTTCCCATACGATAATACTGCTGATGTACAGGTACGATTAGGAACATATCCTAACTATACGTACCCATCATATACAACTGAATACGCTGTTGATTCTGCAAACCCCACCATTGTTAATTTTGTCACTGCACCTAGTGGTCCTATTAGGATCTTTAGGTGTACTCCTAATACTAGCCTTCCAGCTACCTTTCAACCTGGATCAGCAATTAGATCTAGTGACCTAAATAATAACTTTAATCAAGTTCTCTATGTCTCACAGGACTCTAGTATACGTTCTGTAGATGCACAGGCTGTTGCTGATACTGCATATGTTCAATCAAATACAGCTATTACTACGGCTGGCTCAGCGGTTACTACAGCTAACGGTGCGGTTACTACGGCTAACGGTGCGGTTACTACAGCTAATAGTGCTGTGTCTACAGCCAATGCAGCACAAACCGCAGTGGCTAGTGCGGTGCTTTATGCACCAATAGCTAATGTTGGTTCTATTCCTGGATCACCCAGTAATGGTGATTACGTAGAAGTACTGAACTCTGCGGGTATTGAAAGTTTTAGTCCTTTAAGTAGTCTACCTTCAGGTTTTGTTGGTGACTCTGGGCTAACTGTACGCATAAAATATGTAACCAATAGCTGGGTATTTCAAAACTACTATGCCAATGATGTAAACGAAAGATTTATTAAAAAGTCTGGAGATACATTTACTGGTCTAGTAACTCTTTCTGGAGCACCTACATCTAACTTACATGCTGCAACAAAGCTCTACGTGGATTCAAATGCAATCCTTGTGGCTGACGGCGGCAACTTTGACAGTGGAGCATCACTGGTATCAACATCATCAACATTCGACGGAGGATCTTTCTAATGCCAACACCTGCTAATCGAACTCCTCTGCGTGTAGCACGAGGTACATATTCTAATCTTAATAGCTCAGTAGCCGACATCCAAGAGGGTGAGGTTTGCTATGCAACTGATCAAAACAAACTATATGTCAAAGAAGGAGCAGCTCTTGTAAGTACACAGGTTGATCTTAGTGGTTCTATTGGTTCTACTATTCAAGCCTTTGATGCCGACACAGCAAAGACTGATGCTGCTCAGACATACACTGCAGCTCAACGTGGACAGGTAACAACACTTACATCCGCAGCTTCTATCACTATTGACTTTGCACTGTCTAATAACTTTATCCTAACCACAGGACATGCAGCCATTCTGTTTGCTAATCCCACGACAGAAGTAGCTGGTCAAAGTGGTTCTATCTTTATTGTTCAAGGTTCTACGACTTGTGCTGCCCCTACTTGGGGTAACCAATGGTACTTTGCTGGTGGCACTGCTCCAGCTCTAACTGGTACTACTGGTAAGTGTGCACGTATTGATTACATCGTTCAAGAAGCTGGAAAGATTCATGCAGTAGCAACCGATAACCTTGCGTACACTTGATATATGCCAGTATTTAATAATAATATTTTAGCCGGTGCCAGTGGTGCTACCGGCGGTGGTGGCTCTGACGAACGTAGTCTTAGGTTCAACTCAGGAGACTCAAGTTATCTTAACCGAACCCCAAGTTCTGCGGGTAATCGCAAGACGTGGACTTGGTCTGGGTGGATCAAGATTGACGGAAATTTTGCCAACAGAAATACAAATTACGGTGGCAGTATTTTCTTCGGTACGCATGATGGTCAACCGACTTGGATAAGCTATAACGCTACTGACCCGTATTTGCAATTTTCTTTTAACGACGGTTCAAGCTATAGGCACAATAGATCACAAGCCGTTTTTAGAGATTCCTCTGCTTGGTATCACGTTGTAGTTGCATTAGACACGACTCAAGGTACTGCTTCTAACCGGCTTAAAATGTATGTAAACGGAGTTCAGCTGACGGACTTTAGCACTTCATATACTATTCCTCAAAACACTCAAGTTGGATTTAATAACACATTTCCTCATAATTTAGGTGCATCTAGTGCTTCTACAAGTGGCACTGCTTATGATCACTTCGGTGGCCTCATGGCTAACATCCACTTTGTCGATGGTCAAGCCCTTGATTATACTGCATTCACCGAATTCGATACAAACGGTGTACTGCAGCCGATTGAATACGCTGGAACATACGGAACAAATGGTTTCCACCTCGACTTCAAGGACAACAGTTCATCGGCTAATTTGGGATACGATGCTGCTGGTAGCAATAACTGGACTGTTAATAACTTCAGTGTTGCAGCCGGTGCAGGTAACGACTCCCTCCGTGACTCACCATCACAAATAGCAGATCAAACAGATTCTGGAGCGGGCGGTGAGGTTGTTGGCAACTACTGCACTTGGAATCCATTAAATGTAGATAAGCCAACTAACGCAGGTGGTCTATCAACACTGTCAAATGGAAACCTAGAGGCGAGTGGAAATAACACCGATGCAGTGGCAACTATCGGAGTCTCGTCAGGAAAGTGGTATTTTGAGGTCACTAGAACGTCTGGAGGCAGCAATGACACTAACGGTGTCGGCTTTTATTTATCCGGCACATCACAAGAAGCTATATATCGAGATAATGCTGAATTTCAATACGACGGCAGTAATAATTCTTACGGAGCGTCTTGGTCTGTAAACGGCGTAGTCATTGGTGTTGCTCTTGACTTGGACAATACGTCAATAACCTTTTATAAAGACGGAGTTTCGCAAGGTGTTGCCAAGAGCAATTTACCTGCTGGCACATGGGTGCCCTCGATATTGAACAGAAGCACATCAACATTTGTCGCAAACTTCGGCCAACGTGCCTTCACGTATACCGCACCAACTGGTTTCAAGTGTTTATGCACTGCTTCGTTACCTGAGCCAACGATTGCGGACCCGAGTAAACATTTTGAAGCTAAAACATATTTAGGAAATGGTGGGACGCAGGCGTTAACAATGTCTAATTCTGAATTGTCACCAGGCTTTGTGTGGATAAAAAACAGATCTGCAGGTGTCTCTCACTATTTACAAGATGTTGTGCGTGGCTCTTTTGCATATATGAACAGTAACAGTACTGGTGGTGAAAATACAGCGTCAGGCGCAGATTGGTTCTCTTCCTTTGATTCTAACGGCTTTACTGTTAAATACGGATCTACTGGATACGGGAACTCTGCAGGTTGGAACGAAAACAATACTTCTTATGTAGGTTGGGCGTGGGACGCCGGATCTTCCACGGTAACTAATACTGACGGCAGCATATCTGCACAAGTAAGAGCACAGCCAAGTGCTGGGTTCAGTATTATAAAATTTACGAATACAGCATCTAATTCAAGTGTCGGGCATGGGCTAAATGCTAAACCTGAACTAATTATTTGGAAGAAAACATCTGGCACGAGTCATTGGCCCGTTTATCACGGATCGCTAGGCGCTACAAAACATTTATATTTAGACTTGAACAACACAGCGGGAACCAGCTCAGATTTTTGGAACAATACTGAGCCAACAAGTTCTGTAGTCAGCACCAGAGGTGAGCCACATTCTATGGGGTCCACAGGTGACACAATTATGTACTGCTTCGCGCCTGTCGAGGGCTACAGCGCAGTTGGTTCTTGCAGCCCTAATGGTACAAATGATAATATTTTCGTCTATACCGGGTTTAAACCTAAATTTATTTTAGCAAGGTTCACTTCTGCAGGTGATTGGATGATGCTCGATACCTCTCGACGCCCTAATGGTCCTACAGGTGGAACATTAGTTGCTAACGTAGCTAATGGCGAAGATAGTTATTACAATAGCAGTCAAGTTGGTTTTGACTTCCTAAGTAATGGATTTAAAATTCGCCACAATGGTTCACCTCTAGGTGACTCTGGCAAAACAGTAATTTATTATTGTGTGGCGGAAAATCCTTTTAAATATTCCCGTGCTTATTAATTAATTATGCTTAAACTAGATAACAAGCCCCTATCTTATGATAGGGCATTTACACATAATGATATTCAGTATCCATCCAATTGGCTGCGCTTGGCTTCACTTGAAGAGAAGAAAGCCATTGGTATTACTGAAGTTGCAAATGACCCCACGTATGACCAACGCTTCTACTGGGGTGTAGATAACCCTAAGCAACTTAATGATCAACCTGCTGTCGATGAAGACGGCAAAGATCTTGGCTACACACAGACTGGCTTGAAGACACAATGGTCAGCCACTCAAGGAGAGATTGCAGCTTCACTGCTAGCTCCTAGTGACTGGCGCATCATTAAAGCTAAGGAGACAGGAACTAATATTCCGTCTGCTTGGAAGACTTACCGTGCTGCTGTCCGTACTGCATGTAATACACGTCAGACAGAGATTGGCAATGCCGCTGATGTACCAGCTCTAAAGGAGCTTCTATTCGGTCAACCTACCCTTACTCAACAGAAGAAAGATTCTGACGGTGAGGATGTTGTTGATTCAGACAATAAACCAGTCATGGAAGACGTACCTAACCCTGCCATTGCTACGGCATGGCCTACACCTATTTAATTATGATTACTCTTATCCGTCCAGTTCTGTTTTCGTTTATTGAATCACCAAAGGTTAAACGATTGATTATTGATATGCTACGTAAGCTTGCTACTACAACAGACAATACCGTAGATGATCAAGCTGTTGATTTCATCGAACGTGGTTTATTCGGATCTAAGTAATGGAGTGGGCTAACCCCCCTCAACTACCATCTCTATTACTCCCTAACGCACCTGATTTACCTATACCTATACTAGAGGTACCACAGGCCGATGTACCCTCGTACAAACCGCTTGTAGTGCCTCCTAACACGCTTAGGCCGCCACCAGGTATAGAAGGTGTTAACTCAGATCCGGCACCTAAAGCTAAAACTAAAACTCCACCATCACCTACTTTTACTCCACCAATAATCCCACCTGAAGCTCAGATCGTAGGGATTCCGTTTACGGATATTGAAGTACCACTTCCTACAACTACGATCATGACTACAGCAGCTACTACAGCTGCAATTTCTGTGGCTGCCACCCTAACTGCTACATCACTATTTAAACATTTAGTGATGATTATGAAACCCATATTAAAGCAAGCATGGAACAAGATAGCAAAAAAGAAGACCCTACCGGAAAAACAAAAAACTTCTTAGCTAAGGTCAAAGAAAATACAGAAGATGAATTACAGATTCTCGGGACTTTTGTACGTCTAGGTGTTGTTATTTGGAGTGGTTTTATTATTACTCTTAATTATGTCGAGCTACCTATGATCAAAAAAGGTCAGAGTGGTGGTGACATTACTTTTGTTGCTTCTGTATTTACTGGCGCTTTAGCTACTTTCGGTTTAACGACTTCTAATAGTAAATCTAATAACAAATCTCCTGATCCTAAAAAGAAAGAAGAATGAAACGATTACTACTTTTATTGTTTTTAGCTAGTCCAGTATCTGCTCAGGTGACTCCTAATTTTACTCAAGGTTCAATGCAGTCAACAACAACTACCACCATTGATATTGACAGAACCATTGATACAACAACTTATGGTGGCGCTTATACATCATGGTCAGGTACAAACGTCGTACCAAGTGCGGCGATCAACGATGCAACTACAACTTATTCAGTCCACACAGCTGGAGATCAATTTCAACTCGAAACAGTGACAAGAGCAGCAGGGATCATCGAAGAAAGTTTAATTACCGAAACAGTCCAGCAAAATACTGTTACTACATCCTTGTCGGTCTTCTCACAGTAACACCAGTGTTTGCTAATGAAGAACCAACAGTTAGTAATACAGCAAACCCTGTAGCCGCTGCAACGGGCAATGTGACTAATCAAGCTGTGCAATTCCAGAACAATGGAGCACCATCTCGTCAATACTTTGCAGGAAATAATAGTTGCAATGGAACAACGATGCAATTGTCGCCCTTTTATATGGGGAATGATACTGTTCCACACGATCACACTGGGTATGTACGAAGCAATAACTTCGGCGTACAACTGAACTTTTCAGTGCCACTAGATGGTGGAATGATCGAAACCTGTAAAGCTATAGCTCGTAAACACGAACAAAAAATGCGTCTTGACTACGAACTTGTTCGTGCTCTTAAATGTACTGAGATTATGAAATCTGGGTTTACTTTTAGACCTGGCAGTCGTGTCGAAGTCTTATGCCATGACGTAGTACCAATAGTCTCTCTCGAATAATGGAAGCAATAGTAGCAGCTGTCATTGCAATAGTTGCAGGCGGCTCAGCACTAAACAACAGATTACACAACCGAATAAATAATGTACATGATCGCATTAGTGGTCTTGACAGACGTATCGATGCCATTGAACTTGGCGTTGCTCAAGACTATGTATCTAAGGCTGATCTCTCAGTTATGGTTCAACGTATGGAGGACCATATGGTGCGTATTGAAAACAAACTAGATCAAATAGTTATACGTAATAATGGTTAAAAAGAAAGCTACAGAAGACCAGTTTAATGAACTCCATAACCTAGTCACTAAAGAATTCTTGGCTCGTATTAAATCGGGTGAAGCAACAGCTCAAGAATTAAGAGCTGCTTGTGATTGGTTAAAGACTAATGACATCAGTGGTGTTGCTTATGAAGGCACAGCACTAGATAAATTAGCAAGGGTAATTCCACAAGTGGATCCTGAATTAGTACAACGGAGGCTCTATGGCAAGAGAGAAACTTCCGTTTAATCAACTAAGCCGTACTGGTAAATTTTACCGACAAAAAGAAGGAACTGTGCACGAGGAAAAGCATCACGCTTCCTCAACTAAGGCGGCAAAGAAACCAGATCGTAAAAAGAAGAATGCTGAAACCAGACGATACCGTCGTGATAACGGTATGGAAGGTAAAGGTGGTGGTGATGTACACCATAAACCTAACGGCCAACTTCAAGTTATGTCTGCTTCTAAACACCGAAGGATTAAATGACCCCACTACTTCCAACTCCTGATCACTACTTACACTACCTAATAGCCATGACGTCCTCTGAAGCAAAGCGCCTTTGGAGGCGCAGCATTAAAGAACATTTTGACTGCACATGTGCTTATTGCGGAGAAACTTATGACATTAATGAACTTACACTTGATCACGTCCAGCCGCGCTGTCATGGCGGTGGAGACAATAGGAACACAGTTGCAGCATGTCTACGCTGCAATCAGGAAAAAGGAAGTACCAATTGGCGAGTTTACATAGCTCGCTTCGACAATCCACTAAGAGAATTACTTATTACTAATTACACAAATGGCTAGATCTACTTCTACTGGTGACGCAATGTCACGCGTTAATAACCCATTCTTGGGAAAATCACTGGCATCAATGAAAAAGCAGTGGTCTTCTATGACTCCTGCTCAACGAAAAGTTAACGTTGAAAATTTTCGTAAGGCCGCAAAAGTTGCACCTAAACCTACTAAAGCTGTAAGGAGTGCATCCACAAGTACTAATTCAGCGAAGACTAAAGGTGATGGTTCAGTAAAACCTATTCCTGTCAAACGTTCAAGATCTACTGAAGTTAAAAATAACAAACCTGTTCAGGCTAAATCTAAACCTATTCAAAGTGACCCTGCACTTAAAACTCAACCTCGTAAAGCATCTACACACGGTGGTAACCGCAGAAAAGAGGATCCCCGTGCAAGAGGTCTAAGGAACAATGTGAGAGACATGGAAGCTGCTACACGCAAACGAAATGCTGATACACGTAGACAAAATCAAAAGAAAGCTTTCAGTAATACTGGTATTCCTGCTAGTCCTTCTAAGAACCCTAAAAAGAATGACTTATATAAAAAGCCCTTTGGAAACGTAATGATCTACAACGGGACGAAATGGGTACGTAAGTAAACAACTTATCCACTAACGAATAAACAATACTCAGGCCCCGCAAGGGGTCTTTTTTTATGCCAGGACATTTTGTAAAGAAAGTAGTTAAACAAGTTTTTAAAAAAGGTGATGAAGTAGTACAAACTGCTGCAAAGAAAGCTGCAAAGAGTACACCTAAACCACCGCCACGTGTATTACCTAAAGCAGAATACTCTGGTAAAGCTGGTGGTCATAAAGGCTTCGGTAGGTTCAAAGCTGATATGGCTGTTAGAACTGATCAACGTAAAGGTCTTCAGAAACCGCAATTCCGTGGTGATGATGGTCGTCTTAATTATCACCAATTTAATGGTAAGAAAAATAGTCAGCTAAGAGACCTTAACGATAAACAACAAGAAGTTCTTAACCGTGATCAAAAAGGTAAACTTCAAACTAAACGTGAAGTAAGAGGTTCCTTCTTAGAAGATAAACCTCAAGTCGTAGACGTTGATTCTCATCATATTACACCTGTTAAATCTCTTGCTTTCTTATTTGATGGCCTTGATGAATTTGAAGCACGTAAACTGATTAACTACTTCGAAAAGAAAGGTGTATATATTGGTAATGATCCAAGGAATGCTAAGCATTTATCACAACCTGATCATACCTCAGTGCACAATGAATACGTCAAAAAATCATTACTCAAATATAACCACGCATCACTTAAAGGTATGTCAATGAAAGATCGACTAAAGTTTGCCAAAGTAATGGTAGATGAAATTAAACAGGCTAATGAAATCGTAGCTAAATATAACTCTCCAGCAATGACTTCAAAAGAATTTGCTGAATCATATGACCGTGTAACTAGACCTGAATTAGCAGGCTATGAGTGATCTTGAACTCTTACAAGGTGACTTTAAGATATTCTTACAAGCACTATGGGGTCAACTAGATCTACCCTCACCCACTAGAGCACAATACGCAATCGCTGACTACTTACAACACGGCCCTAAACGTCTACAGATACAAGCATTCCGTGGTGTAGGTAAGTCTTGGATTACTGGTGCTTTTGTTCTCTGGAACTTATTTAATGATCGTGAAAAGAAGATCATGATTATCTCTGCTTCTAAGGAACGTGCAGATAACATGTCTATCTTTTTACAGAAACTAATCATTGAAACACCCTGGTTATCTCACCTAAGACCTAAATCAGATGACTCTCGCTGGTCCCGTATATCGTTCGATGTTAACTGTAACCCCCACCAGGCTCCTTCTGTTAAATCAGTCGGTATAACGGGGCAGCTAACGGGCTCTCGTGCGGATCTGATGGTACTAGATGATATCGAAGTTCCTGGTAACTCAATGACAGAGCTTATGAGAGAGAAACTTCTTCAACTAACTACTGAAGTTGAATCTATTCTTACTCCTAAAACTGATTCCCGTATCTGCATACTAGGTACACCACAAACTACCTTTACCATATACAGAAAACTTGCTGAACGTAACTACAGACCATTCGTTTGGACTGCTCGTTACCCTCGTAAAAAAGAAAACTATGAAGGTCTCTTAGCTCCACAGCTACAGCAAGATATCGAACAAGGTGCTGAAGAATGGTCACCAACTGATCCTGATCGCTTTGATAAAGATGACCTTCTAGAACGTGAAGCTTCCATGGGCAGAAGCAACTTTATGTTGCAATTCATGCTCGATACATCTCTTAGTGATGCTGAAAAATTCCCACTTAAATGTGCTGATCTTGTTATTACTTCCGTTAACCCTACTACTGCTCCTGATGCAGTCGTCTGGTGCTCGGACCCGCAAAACGTTATCAAAGACTTACCCACAGTCGGTCTCCCAGGAGATTATTTTTACTCTCCAATGCAACTCGTTGGAGAATGGACCCCTTACACAGAAACAATCTGCTCGATTGATCCATCGGGTCGAGGCTCTGACGAAACTACCGCAGCATTCTTATCTCAGAAAAATGGCTTCCTCTACTTGCATGAAATGCGTGCATACAGAGATGGGTACACTGATAAAACATTGCTAGATATACTTCGTGGTTGTAAGAAATTTAATGCTACTAAACTCCTTATTGAAACTAACTTCGGGGATGGTATGGTTGGTGAACTCTTCCGTAAACATCTCCAACAAACTAAACAAGCAATTGATATCGAAGAAGTACGTGCCAACGTACGTAAAGAAGACCGAATCATTGATAGCCTTGAACCTGTTCTTAACCAACACAGGCTTGTTATAGACCGTAAAGTTATTGAATGGGACTTCAAATCTAACCCTGATGAAGCTCCAGAAAATAGACTTATGTATATGCTCTTCTATCAAATGTCTCGTATGTGTAGAGAGAAAGGTGCTGTTAAACATGATGACAGATTAGATTGTCTCGCACAAGGTGTTAAATATTACACAGATGCTCTCGCTATCTCCGCTTACGAAGCAGTTAAAACTCGTAAACATGATGATTGGAAAGATATGATGGATGAATGGTTAGATGATCCTGAAGCTGCTGCTTCCCATTTAGCCTTTGGTATGGACTTAGATCAACGCCGTAAAGCTCGTATGTTGGCTGGTAAAAAAGTCGTTCCAACCTGGATTTCATAACCCTTGCTATCACTACGATATTCAGGTGTGTCATCTATAAAGGGAGAGGGAAGGGTGGACCCGCTCTCTGGGGGAGTAGATACAACACAAATGTGTCGTCCTACTCCCTTTACTAATCAACCATGAATGTTGATTCTGTAAGTACTACCTAAAGCCCTACGGGCTCAAATACACAAACATAACTATCTACTGATGATTTTGGAGAACTGTATAACTATTATTGTTATTACTGTCTCTACTTATCATTATTATGATTCCCACCCTTATGCATACTACCCATTATATTCATAGTACTGTTGATGGTGATGACTTAGTAGCTTATATGGCTAGAGTCTCTAATCCGTCTAATCAAAATAATACTACTACTGCTCCTCGTTTAATTAATTATCTTATTAAACATAAGCATTGGTCCCCTTTTGAAATGGTCTCTATGTGTCTTAAAATTGAGACTACCAGAAGTGTAGCTGCTCAAATTCTTAGACATAGATCCTTCTCCTTTCAAGAGTTCTCTCAACGTTATGCTCCCGTAACTTTAGATCCTGTCGTTCCTGACTTACGTCTTCAAGATCATTCCAATAGACAAAACTCTATTGATTCTATGAATGAATACGATAAACAACAGTTTCAATTACAACTTAGACAACATTATGATCAATCTATGTGGTTGTATCGTCAAATGTTGGATGCTGGTGTAGCTAAAGAATGTGCTAGAGATGTATTACCTCTATCTACGCCTACTGTGCTATACATGCATGGCAATTTAAGGTCTTGGTTAACATATGCTGATTTACGTACATCTAACGGTACACAGATGGAGCATATGACCATAGCAACGTCTGTAAAAGAGCAAATTGCTCAGTATTTCCCTAAGTGTTATGCTGGTATGTGGGTGACTGATTAAAAATGACAAAAATGTCTGAAGCCTATGTTTACGTAGGTGCCGACATTTTCACCCCTAGGGGGGGTCCTGGTGTGTTGTTTTGGTGCTGATTGGATGTGTGATCTAATGGATTCGACTAGGTGTACAGTGCTGTGAACGTATTCGTTACGGTTACGTACACCTTGTTTACAATTCTTCATGTGATCATCTGTTTGCGCTACCATCAGTTAAACTAATGAGACCAGTGATACCAATGGATTACAAGGAATAACAGGGGTACCATGTGACAGTTGTTGAATTGATTGCTTGACTTTCGCTGGCTGACCTGCCATGTTTGATGCATCGACCGGCAACGACAGCAGCTTGCTTAGTCAGTCGAACCAAGCTTTAGTAAACATGATCATCATGAGCTGAACGGGCTTACATTTCAAATTGTTACAGACCATAGCTAACCTGTCCACTACCGGATAGGTTAGCCACAAGCACCTCGACAACCGAATACCTACACGCTGACTAAGAGGCGAGCTACCGCGGCACCAGGTAGCCAGTGCAAGGGCGCTGACTCAGTGTAAGGGGGAGCAGTACAGATGTACTATTATGCAGAGCCACATGCTTTGTTTGATCATGGCAGCCTATGCAGGGCCAGCCCTGGTATGTACTTCAACTGGTGCACATAGGCGTTGAGTCTTA
>Ga0181411_1000178_pt1 | contig 21956 bp, 32 predicted proteins | sample 34SPOviralmetaG_FD_130114 | JGI IMG/M metagenome (GOLD analysis project Ga0181411, IMG submission 130114) | Marine viral communities from the oligotrophic San Pedro Time Series (SPOT) site, San Pedro Channel, CA, USA - 34 SPOT_SRF_2012-07-09 | ecosystem: Environmental > Aquatic > Marine > Strait...
AAAAAGATTTAGAAGCTGCCAATACTTTTATAGACGGTGTGCCCAAAGGAAATATGGTCAGTCCACAAGTCCAGGAATTGTACATGTTGGTTGAATACTTATCAACTAATGTAGAAAAATTAAAAGAACAAATGGAAGCTGAGATACCTCTTATACTTAAGAATGAAATGGTCATACAGTTTCATGAAGAAAGATTAATAGATTTAGAAGAAAGAAAGAATGGAAACCATTAAAGTTGTATTTGCTATACTTATGATACAGAATGGTTCTATTGTAGAAATGGTGCCTACGAAAGGCATGAGTGATTGTTTAAAAACTAAACGTATTGTTGCCAGAAATATTGGTGAAGATCAAGAAGGTATTTACATGCAATGTAAAGAAGTAAAAGCAGAATTATATGAAGATATGGGAAGGTTAAAGATTAAAAAACTATATGACTAAAAGTATTATAATAGCTGTAGTAATTACAGTATGTATGTTGTGGGGCTTTAGTGCTTTGATGAATTCTGCTATGGCAGATGTAACTGGTGCTGGCTCTACTACCAATACACAAAACACTACTGGATCATCAGCTAGCAACACAGCAATTACAGGTGGCTATCATAGTGAGGCTACAACTAATTATCAAGATGGTTCATCTTCTAATTCAACTACAAATAACAATACTACAAATACTAATAACAGTTATACTGGTGATAGTAGAGTAGTGCCTTCAGCTTCTGCACCTAGCATATCGGCTATGTCACAAGATTTATGTGTGGTTGGAGTGTCTGGTGGCATTCAAAAGTTTGGATTAGGTGCCAGTGTTGGCATTACAAAACGTGATATGAACTGTGAAAGAATGAAACTATCTAAATTATTATATGATTTCAATATGAAAGTTGCAGCTGTATCTATACTATGTCAAGATGCTAGAGTGTTTCAAGCTATGGAACATGCAGGAACTCCATGCCCATTCCAAGGTAAGATTGGAGATGCCGCTAGAGAAGAGTGGAATAAGTATGATAAACAACGACCAGATTATGAAGAATATGTGGCAGCATTACGTTACATGGAAAGAGTAGACAATAAAATAACACAACAATTAGAAGCAGAGGATGCCCCTGACGATGCTCAAATTATTACAGATAGTAACGGTAACATTATTAAGCTCGGCAATAACTAAAGCAGACACAGTAATAGTTATACCAGATACCCCAAATGTAGGAGATACAACCACAGTTACAACTGTCACTACAGGTAATCCTGTAACGACTAACAATTTACTTTCACAAGATTGGATTGATGGTAGCTGGGTTGGCACAATGTTTCCTGACTCATCAGATATAAATGAGAATACTTGGTTGACTGGTAAAGATGGCAAGTATGCAGAGACTACACTAAACTCTGAAGATTATGTAACAATAGAAGAGTTGCAACAAGGATTTACATCTAGCTTTGGTGCACAAATAAGATGGTGGAATAATGTTGAGTCTACTGTAACCATGACTCAATCTATTAGTAATGGTATCGACAGCACTACACAGAGCACAACTTTTGAAGACACAACAAACTCTAGCTATCAGGTAAATCCATACGGCAATACTTTAATAATGAACCCTGATGCCGATATGACGCATGGCACTGCAACATATAGATTTGATTTTAATATACAGGGTAATAAAAACTATAACGGAGGCCATGCAGGTGTCGATGTACGAGATCCTACAGCAGTCATAGATTATACGGCACTTAGTTCTACTACAGTTACTACAGTAGAATATTGTTGGCAAAAGAATCCACCAACGTGTCCTGGACAAGACGAGATAGATATTGTTGAAGACATTATAGATGACATTGATACTATTATTTATGATATACCTGATGATTTCTTTGATCCAGAGCCTATACCAATAGAGATTGACTACTCATTCAATCCTGATTTGTTTGAAGAAGAAGAGTTTGATATACAAGATGACTATATAATAGCTGACGAATTTTTTTTTGAAGACGATTACTATCAAGATGACTTTTACGAAGACATTGAATTGGCATACGTTCCTGAAACAAGTATCGACATGGATATGGATGTAGAAGTGTTTGAAGAAATGCCACTTATAGAAGAAGTTTATGAAGCGATACCTGAAGACATGTTTGCAGAAGAATTTACAGAAGACATGCAAGAAGAATTTATTGAAGATGTTGAAGAATATTTTGAGGAGGATATAAATGCCAACGTTATTGAAGATCCTATGGAAACAGGATCAGGTGCTGAACTTGCAGAAGGAACTACAACCATGGATGCCGATGAGGAGTTTGTTGAAGTGGCTGAAGAAGTTATTGAAGAAGTTATTGAAGAAGAGCCAACAGAAGAGATAGCAAGTGAAATTGAAGAGCAACCCAGTAGCGAAGAGCCTATTGCAAACGAACCAGAACCAGCAACAGAAGTTGCCGAACAAGAAGAAGCAATCGAGGAACCAGTTAAAGCAGAACCTAAAGGAGACATGGAAATTGATTTAGATGTTAAGGTTGCAAAACTTGAAGAGGCTATAAAATCTAAAATAAAAGATGTGTCTCAACAAGTAAATGCTACACTAACCGTTGTAAATGAAATAGTTAGTCGTGAGATGATATCACAACAACCTGACATGTCATCTTACTTTACTGCTAACTTAGCATTGTTTGATACAAGGCAGTTACCATCTGGCAATCAAGATTTCTTTTTACAAAGTAGCCTTGATAGCTACAGCAAACCTATTTATGTTGCACAAGCAAACATAGCAGGTACAGATCCAGTTGTACAGTATCAAATTAAAGTACAAAAAGCAAAAACAAAAACAGATAACGCATATAGAAAATTAAAGGAGTTATTAAATGCAAGGAATGTTCAATAAATTATCAGCATATGCCGCACTTATTGGTGTGATTGGTGCCATCGGTGGTGGCTTCATGGCATGGGGTGAGTTTAATAATCGTATAGCACAGCTAGAGAATAAAGAATTTATAGTCAATGAGACTGTAGATCTATCAGGAATCATTAAAGAAATAGAAGCTATTAAAGGTGATATTAAAATTAATGGTGCAGCATTAGAGTATCTTGATGCAAAGATAGAAGAGATAAAGGCTTTGCAATCAAATCCCCTGTTAAATTAGGAGTATATATGGTAGACACATTAGCACCAAAAAAAGTATTTAGCCAAAGAGATCTGGATAAAAGTTTAGTATCTGCATCTCCTACTACACAAAGTATTTTATCTCCATCAAAAAGTGTATTAGAAAGTTCTCCTAATCCTACTACTCAAAATGATTTACTAAGTAAGCCACAATTAGATTATGTCATAGATCAAAATGAAATATTTAATATGATGCAGAATGTAAAAAAACAATCTCAAGCTATGGTTAGTGAAACAAATCAAACTGTTAGATCTTCTGAAGAAATTACAAAAGAGAAACAAACAGGAGAGCGTGCACAAAGAGAAACTCCTCAAGGTCAAGGATTAGTTATGAGACCTGTAGAATATGCAGCTAATGGGGTTAAGGACAAAGAAGTAAGTGGTCCAATTTTAGTTGGTGAAAAAGGGGCAGAGCTTGTAGTGCCTACTGGAGAAGGAAAGGTTAGTATATTAGATGCAAAAACTACAAATGGACTTATGCAATACCCAGGTTATGATGATGAAATGATAACTACAAAAGAAGTTGCTCCAGAATTAAATAAGCCAATGTTTAAAAAGAAAGAAAAAGAAAAAAACTTTAGAGGTGGCAGTAAAAATTTTAGAAATCAAGAAGAATTTATTCCTATAACACGAGCAGATGAAGACGAAAATTTTCTGGACTATATGAAAAGTGTGGAAAATCCAAAGCTCTCATCTGGAAATTTAAAAATGCTTAAGCATAAGTCAGCAGAAGGCGGTCAAGATACTGTTGGATATGGGCATAAACTTACAGATAAAGAAATTAAAACTGGTAAGATATATGGGTATGATATAGACAGTCTAACATTAGAAGATGTAAATGAAATTTTAAAATTAGATTTAAGTAAAGCCTACGCATCACTATCAGAAAAATTTGGAAAAGATTTTGCAGACCTTGATGATAGAAGAAAACAAATGGCTATAGATTTTCAATTTAATTTAGGAGGGTTAGAAAAATTTCCTATATTTACTGAGGCTTTATTTGCTGGTGATGAAGCTATCATGAAAAAAGAATATGAGAGATCTTTTGAAGACCCACGATCTGGTGAAATGAAACTTTTAAAAGATAGGAATAAAAAATTTAGAAGAGAGTTTCTTGATGCTTACAGCCAGTCTCTAATGGGAAATACAATAAGAAAAGCAGAGAAAGGTGCATCAGGAGTAGACATAGGTAAGGCAGAACCAGCAGGATTCTTTTTTAGAAATCCTAGGACTCCAGATAAACCATCTGGTCTAGAACAATTGTTTGGGTTTATGTCTAAAGATAAAGATAAACCTTTAGGCGGATCTCCTGGTGGATCTCGTGTCAATAGTATAGTAGAAAATCCAGTATCTTTACCGACTGATGAAAAAGAACCATTTGATCCTAATAAATTATATGATCCTGATAGTGTTACTGGTATTAGTATAGATTATTTTTATGATAATTTAGAGGAAATGGTTGAGTACTCTCTTAAACAAAAGATGGGAGAAGATTACAACCCTACTTTTGAAGAGAAGCAAGCCGAGAGAGAAGATCTTATGGGTAGATATGATGCATATTTTGATATGCAATTACAAGATACTGATGAAGAAGTGGAAAAAAGAAATTTTGATGAAAGAAATGAAGGAGACCCAGGCTATATAACCGGGGTCTAATTCTTTACTCTTTAATCTTATAGGGATCTGTACTTAGCTTCGGAACTTTGCCTTCAAATTTTTCACCTGCTAATATACTTTCTATATTTTTTTGTAGATAAGTTACAGCAGAACCTATGATAGAATCTTTAGTAAAAGTTTCTGCTATCTCTTTAAGACTACATCCATACTGTAATAATAAAGATACTGCTTTACCAGATGCTCGGAGCTCTCTATCCAAAGTACTTTCATTTGGTTTTATCTTAACCCAAATAGCCATAGGTGTTATGCCTTGTGCACTTACTGTGTAGTCTACAATAGCTACAACTCTTCTGTCGTCAATGTCCATACGGACTGTATTACTTCTCATTCTATTTGGTACCTCTAATCTTGCCACGTTATCCATTATAACCTTTCTATTAAATCTTTTATTTCGTAATTAAGTTTTTCAGCATTGCTTTTGCAATGTCTGATTACCGCAGATAAAATGTTAGCATGAAATTTTTCTTGTATACTATCAAGTTCTTTATGCACAACACTTGGATCTGGGTAATCAAGATTGATTGCTATCTCATTTGCACCAGTCAAAGAGACATTCATTCCAAACAGATGTGAATTATTTTTTTGCATCTGAATTTTTTGCTACAAAGTCAGCACCGATGTTTGGATCTAATTCTCTCAAACCTTTTGATAATACTTCAATGCCTTGAACTACTTCTCCATAAGGTCTAGTAAATAAATATCTTAGTATGCTCTGTACTTGAGATCCAGATATTATATATTGTTTGTCCATTTGCTGTTGATGTGCAGCCATCGCTGCCATCTCTTCATTTTGTTTAGCTTCCGCCATTTTTTATCTCCTTTATTAAATTTTTTCTTTCATAGATGCTCAAATATAAACACATTTGAGTCTCCTAATAGTAACACCCTAGCCAATACTACATTCTCTTGTACGCTTAGATATGGGCGTTTAAACATGATTTGCTATGTTTTATGCATCTGGGTACTCCTTTTGTTGTGTTTCTACGTCTTGCTCTAAAACTTCTACAATTAATCTCTTTAAGTACCACTCTGCCTTTTCTAAATCTTGAACAGGCTGTCCTTTATACTTATACCTAGCCATGTATTTCATACATGCACCTTTAAGATAACCGTGAAATTCTTCAGTAGTCATAGATTCTTTGATAAGATCTATAGTCTCAGTTTTAGACTGTCTATAATGCTCTGGAAAATTTACATCATCTGCCATATCTTTTCTTTACCTCCTGGATATTAACAGTTTCAATATCATACTCTCCACCTTTTACATTACGTTTAACTATAAGTCCACTCCACCATAGTCTCTGAGTATTATATGCGTATGCTTCTCTGTGTGTCAAGTAGCAACCTGCAGATAATCCCATAATTTTTTTACCAGATGGCTTAGATGCAATAGCATAATCTAGTAGATGAGAATGCCCAACAGTAGATGATACTTTATTTTTATTAACCAATGCCCTGGCCATGTTCTCTCCAGAGATAGCTGTACCCATAACACCACTAGGAAAATTATGTGAATAGTATACACCATCTATGACTGCAGGATATCTGTAATCATAGGTATGCCATCCATACTCTGGGTACTTTAGATCTTCTATAGTCATGTGCCCTTCAAGCTCTGGATTATCTTCTACCATACGAAGTATACGATCTTCATGATTACCCAATAGCATGTGCATTTCAGCATCATGCTTTCCAATACCATCATTAAACTTCTGTAGTGCATCATGTGTATGCTCTACATCTTTTTTGTATCTTCTACCTTCAAATGATTTTTTCTTTCTATCGTAGCTAGACATAGAGTCCATACTTGCAAAGTCTCCCATACAAATTACTTTATCTACCTTTAAGTCTCTAGCCATTCTACCTGCCCAAGTAAATCTTTCATTGCTGGCATGAGGTGTGCAATGGGGGTCTCCTATTACTAAGTGTGTTGTCATTAATGTAAATCCTTTTTGTTTTTAAATTCTATTAAATCAAATACATTATCTGTATCATCTTGTCCATTAGGTTCTAGTATACTACTTTCAAAAGCCATAACTCCTTTTTCATATAGTACATCGGGCTGATCAATAGCCATCTTTACCATTCCCTTTGCAATGTAAGTGGCTATGTCACGTTCACTATCAGGTTTAGAATCTATTATACCTAGACTAAATCCATTCTCATGTGGCGTAATAATTACAGACACTGATGTAAAGAGATCTATATTTATATCATCTTTGTTGCTCATACTAGCCCCATCAATTCATCAATACCCTTTACTTCTTCATCATCTGCAGGCTTGCCTTCTTTTAAAAGTTTTTCTTTTTTATTATTTAGCATAGCTATTGTCTCTGCTACTTCTTTATCCTGTTCTTCTTTCATAAGCTCTATGTCTTCATCAGAAAGATTAGCTGGAAATGTTACCATATTATTCTCCTTTGTTTGTTTGTTTCATAATACCTATAAATGATACACAGTCAAGTACTATGAGGGGTTTCCTGCCATTCATTTTTAAAACTACGGCAGGTTCTAGTTTAGAATTTGAAATAGATTGATCATAAGCATCATACAATCCTTTCCATGTTTCTTTATTCTTACATTCAATAGAGAATGGGAATAACTTTTGGGCTTTTTCAGATAGTTTGATGTCTATACCAGACTCTCCCATGATAGCACACCATACATCTGTATCTACTTTTAAGCTAGGGAATGCACCAAGTAGTGCATCCCTAACCCAGTTTTGAAGCCTTCGCCCCTTGGCTTTTCTACTGCGTACACTAGAAGCCATCATCTACCCTTGGATTTTTGACTTCAGTATACCAAACCCACTTAGGGTTTTTTGCTTGAGATTGCTGTTGTGGCAGCATCTGCAAGTTTTCTCCCCAACAAGGAAACTTGTAAGGGCAGAAACCACATGCCGTACCTAGAACTTTATTGCCTGTCTTCTGCTTTCTAAAGTACTCATCTTCATCTTTGAAACATCTTTTAAATTCTTTATCTAAAGTTATAGCTCTTATATTATTATCAATATCACTGATTGCTTTCTCTTTATATTCTTCATCAGCCATTGGTGCCTCTGTTAGTACCCATTCTCCTGTAGATTTATTAATTACAATCCATCCACCAAATGGTTTTTGTCTAGCCTCTGCATACATATACCCTTGTGCTAGATATCCAAACAGATCATCATCTGCTACTGCATGAAAGCCACCGTTCTCACCAAACTTATTAGTGAATGACCATGGTGATGCACTTTTAATATCCCATACTTTATCTTCAATCTCTACATCAAGTGTGCCATTTACTGTGACTCCATCCAATTTATACTCTGTCTTTGTCTGCTCTGATTGTACCTCTACACCAGAGGCTTTCATAATTATCATAGCAGCTTGCTCTACTAAGTCACCAAAAAAATTTCTCATCTTAAAATTGTATGGCTGTGACTCACCTTTGATACCCCTCTTCTCCATCTGTAATTGGCATAAAGGTCTTCCGATGTTTGATGCTCTAAGACCAAACTCTTTTTTTCTTTGGTCAGTGAATTGCTTGCGGAATGATTCCATGCAAGCGTCACCAAACTGAGTGATCAAATCATCGGATACCTCAACCGCATCTTTCGATGCAGCCTCAAGAAACACCCTAACTTTTTCTAGGATGTCTGAACTCACGAAGCAAGTATCTCCGCTGGATCATCTTCTAGATCTTGCGTTGCTTCTATGATCTTTGCATCAGCTGTAGTAGGAGATGACTTCTTAGCAGAACGCCAGAGCTCTACTATCTCCTCGTTTTCAGTGTTGATAACATCCTGGAAAGATAAGAGAATCTCTTTTTCTTTGTCAGTAAATGTAACCTCCTCTGGATTGACTGATATATTTGATACATAGAATACATTGCTACCTGCTTTCTTCTTCATGGTTTTAAGTTCAAGTGTGTGATTAAACATTACTTTACCTCTGCGTCTGAGACTTTCTATTGCCTCTCCAACAGGTTTAAAGTTACTGCCTGTTACTTTCCACAACACTGGTAATTCTTTTACCTCTGTTGTGTCTCCTCCTGGTACACTACCTTTAAAAGAAACTAAGCCATAAACTAAACGATAACACTTTATCGCTTTCTGTTTCATTCTCTCTTCATCAGAAAGATTAGCAAGTTCTTTTGCTGGTATCTTACCACATCGCACACCACCTTGTATATCTATAGCCTCGTCTTTCCAAGACTTAAAGATTATACTTCTGTTGCTATACTCATTCTTGTCTGCATCGTACTTCATGTACTGGTATGCATTCATGAATGGTCTGAACGTAACAGGCTTTCCGTAAGCCATGCTATCTAGTTCTGGAACATACACACCGTATGATCCTACAGGTACTTCCGCACCATCATCGTTCTCTGGAAATCTATTTATAGCTAGCTTCGGTAAGAAGTTGCCAGTAGAAGATTTCTCTTGGCCAATCATAGACATGATCTGATCTTGTGATAGACCATCTATGTTAGCCACTTCATTATTAGACATCAAATTGTCCTCCTTTGTTTGGTTTGTTCTGTTATACACTATTTTTACTTCCTTGTCAATAAAATTGTTTAACGAAAATGCAATAAAAAAATACAGTATATCACAAATAATACGAACACTGTATGTATTATATTTTCATAAATTTTCACAAAGCTATTCCTTTCTGTTGGATTATAACATTCATATCAAGCCAATCATACCCAATCTTAGTCTCTGTGTCAAGGGGTACATTGAAGTCTATATCATAGTAAGACTTAAGAGAGTCTATAACATTTAATGTAGCAAGATCTAATATGTCTGCCATCTTATCTTCCTCGCCTGGATATATATCTGCAACTATAGAGTCATGAACAGTATTAATTAATAAACTCTTAACATCATTTTCTTTCATAAGATTATAAGCATTGATACATGCTATAGGTACAACATCAGCAGTAGCAAATCCTTGAACAGGATAGTTCTTTATTTGTGTAGAGTAACTAGACCCACCCCAAGCCTGTCTCTGTGCATATGGAAATGCGTACTCTCGACCTGATGGTGTTTTAATTTTTTTATACTGTATAGCATTACTCTGTAGATCTTCATGCCACTTTGCAATATCTTTATACTTATCTAAGAATGCTTTATAGTATCTCTTCTGATCTTCTGTACCTGACATGCCACCATATAAAGGTTTGAATGTATGTGCCTTTGCATCTTGTCTAGATACTCCTATAGTATCCGCAGTGAATTGATGGACATCCACCCCATCTTCTATATCTTTCATGCCTTGCTTATCTTGTGCCAGAAATACAGCAGTTCTAAACTCTAGCTGCGAAAAATCTATCTCCATTATTTTACCCCCATCAAATCTAGAAGTAATTACTTTACGGATAGGAAATGTATTACCTCTTGGTTGATTCTGAAAGTTAGGATCACGACTAGATAATCTACCTGTAGCTGTAACACACTGCATAAACTTAGGATGTAGTATGCTATCTGCATGTACATGATCTCTCATACCATTTACAAATGTATTTAAATATGTATCAATGGCATTGTATCTAATAATAAGATCAACAAATTCTTTTAGGTCACCTTCAGATCTCATTGATATTTTTTTAAGAGTATCTCTATCTGTTTTAAAACCTCCATCAGCTACCTCTGACACACCAACAGGTTCTTGTTTAAACCCTGCAACTTTGTTTAGATTACTATAGATGAGTCCTGTTCCATCACAGGTCATACATTTAGATAGTTGCTTATACATATTCCCATCAACTTTGAATCTTTGAAACTTACCATCTCCATTACACTTATCACATTGAGTTGCCATAGTCTTCATAATAGTTGTTGTGTTGTTGTACACTGCATCCTTAAATTTAGACTTAGAAAATATAGGTCGTTTCTTTTTCTTCTTGGTAGACTTATCTATTCCTATATTAAATAGCTGAGACCATTTCTTTTTGTCATCAACTTTTCTAGAATAAAGTAACCAAGATAACTGCTCAGTACTTGCAGGATTAATTGGAGTGTCCCCCATCTGTTCCCAGATTATACTCTTAATCTTTTGTGCTATCATACCAAACTCTTCTTGGAATTCTTTTTCAACTGCATCTAGTTTGTTTGTGTCTATGTGTATGCCATTCATCTCCATATCAGATAGGACAGGAAGAAACTCATTCATCATCTTAGCTGACTTAAGTAAACCTTTATTGTCTGCCTTCTTAAAGTCTGCCATCTGTGCATCAAACAGAGCTCTAGTAGATACCACATCTTGTCTGCCATACTCTTCAATAATATCAACAGGTATATTTTCAAATGATATTTTATCTTTCATGTATTGATCTACTGCATCGGACTTTTGAGATATGCTTCTACGTTTACAAATCTCCTTTAAAGACAATGGCTTACGCAATCCTCGTAGTAGTACATACTCACCAATCATTGTGTCATACAGCCTGCCATTATATTTAAATCCAGACTCTAGTAGCCATACTAAATCAAACTTTATGTTGTGACCTACTAATAGTTTAGTTCTATCTAGAATATCTTGAACTGCTTTATGATTTGCTTGCGTGTCAAACTCTTTGTGATTGTGATTAAAAAAGAAATAGTCTTCATAAATATCTTTGTACTTATGCCACGGTTTAGCTCCAACAAAGTTTACTCCAATACTAACTAAAAAATTATGTGGATTAAAAGGTAGTGGATCTACCTTGCCTTCTACAATTTGAAAGCTAGTCTCTACATCTAATGTAGTAATCATACTCTGTACCTCGATAGTTGTGGTTCAATATTACAAGTGATCTCTCCATGATAACCTGATATCTTATTCTTACTTATACACAACACCCTTGTAGTGTCAAGGGAATCTAAGCTACCATGTTTACCTATGCCTATGATCAAGTCTGCCTCTGCTGCTTTACCTGTCTTTGAGTTCTCCATCATATCAAATGATATACTTGTCTTACCATGTGCGTCTGCTGATGCTTGTGATATAGCTATAACACAACAGTCATGTCGCTTTGCTATCTCTCTTGCTCCTGTGTATACAGCTCTAAGTTTCTCATCTGTTCGTGAAAAATTACCAACAACATTTACTTTATCTAATTGATCAATGATAAGTATATCAGGCTTGTGTTGCTCACAATGATTATTGACATCATCAATAGTCCAATCAACAGTATCCATAAGTTTAACATTATCTTTTATATCCTTCCATTTGTCTTTTGCTAATTCCATATTATCTACTATCTCTTCTTTAGTCATACCTGTATGTGCATTGATGACTCTCATCTGTGTTCTTACTGCAGGCTCCTCATTAATTAGTGCATGTACCTTTGCCCCCTGTGAAGCAAATCCTTGTAGCCCACCAACTAAGTTTACCCAGAATGCAGTCTTACCAGACTCTGGTCTAGCAAATAGTATTACTAAATTACCTGCACCTACACCTGGCACCTGCTCATTAAGACTTGGAAGATTAAATGAAAACTTAGTTTGTATATCTAAACTATCCATAAGCTCTGCAATGTCATCAGTTACTGCATCCTCCTCTTGAACTTCTTCGTGTGTGCCTTCAAGTAAAGCATTGATATCATTGAAAGATCTAGAGTGCCCATTGAATATGTCTGTTGCTACTACTGCAATCTTATGAGCAAGATTACGTTTGTGTACAGCACTAAGTATATCTTCAACAACATCCTCATTAGGCTCTTGTTCATCTCTGATCTCATCAACCATTGATCTAAAGTTTACTTGTGCTGCTCTGGTTAAAGCAGGATTATATTTTTCTAAATGTAAATCTATAAGTTCATCTATAGATAAATCTTTTTCATAGTCTTCATGTGCTTTCTGTATGGTAGTGAACACACTTCCAAGACCATTAGTAAATGTAGTCTTAGATACTTTTGATTTGTTTTTATCATAAAACTTTTTCTTTAGTAATAGTTTTATCAGTTGTCGTTCTTGCATAGGATCTCCTTTATCATCGCAGGTCTATAATATTTTAGATCATCTTTTAATATAGCAACTCTAGTCTTTACCTTTGCACTCTCTAATGATTTTGCTATGTCATATGATTTTGTTGTTGCGTCTCTATCTAAAGCAACTATTACTTCCTTAAACTTTTTTTGTATTACAGGAATAAAAGAGTCAGACAGACTTGTACCCATAAGTGCAACGCCTGCAAAATTTGATGAGACTGCACAAGCCGAAGCACAGTCTTCCACTACTACTGCAACATCACCCTCACCACAAATGTAAGGATAATCTTTTCTACCATACACATACCATTTAGGTACAATGTCTGCACGCATTGCCCTACCAACACCACCTATAATCTTATGGCTATCATCTTTAATTAAGAACACAGCTCTATGTGCCTGTGGATCATATTGTATGTTAGCCATACCTTTGTTGTATGCATCAATACAATTGTTTTCATTTAAATATTTTGCTACTCTATGAGTAGAGTGGCCTGGCTGAAAGTAATCAGGAACCACCCAATTTACTTTGTCTTCTTTCTTTTTGTTTACCATATAAGTAATATCCTCCATTGTTTTTTCTGTATCAAGAACTCCCTTTGCATTGCATGATGCACTAAAGCAATACCATTTCATCTGTCCGCTATCTTTGGTCAGCTGTAACGTGTTGTTATGAAAGCAAAAAGGGCAATCCATTCTTATGGACTGCCCTGTATGTATTGGTATGTTCTTTATTACTTCTGTTTGTTCTCTGTAATTCATGCAAGGCTTATACCACAAATGCTATATTCTGTCAAGTCCTTCCGCAACTCCTATGGCTTTTCCTAACTGATATATTATTTGTGGCACCACTGCATTGCCTAATGATTTAAGTCTGTGTGCCCTATTGGAAACCCCATGAGCCACTCTACCCACATCGGGTTCAAGCTCCCACCAGCTTGGGTTGCTAATGTCGGTGTATTCCTCTTGGCTTCTGAAGGACTCCTGCCATTGTCCTTCCAACATCTGCTTGTTGGTGTCTGATACATCTTCACTGCCAGACTTAGAGGTGTTCCCCCTTGTGCGTACTTCTTCTTCCTGTCTGATGTATCCGTTGTTGCTGTTGGCCAAAGCATTTTCTCGTGTGCCACCTGATCGTTCAGACTTATTGGCATACCCTTGTCTATCTTCATCTTCATTCTCTTCTTGCTTGATGCCCCTCGATTGCAGTGTGCGTCTGGAGTTCTCCATACTTTGTCCGATGAAGAACGTTCTGTATCTTTGGTGCGGTGCGTTGACGCTAGCAGCTGGAAGTACGAAACATTTTGTTTGGAAGCCTTCTTCTTCCAAGTCAGAGTGCACTTGTTTGAATACCATGCCGTCTTCGATGTTAATAATTCCTCGCACATTTTCTCCAATAACCCACCTTGGTTTTGCTTCTCTAATGACTCGTAACATTTCTGGCCAGAGATAGCGATCATCACTTGTGCCTTTTCTTTTTCCTGCAAATGAGAATCCTTGGCAGGGGAATCCTCCAACGACAACGTCAGCTGTTGGGGGATTGTAGGTTTTGACATCTTCATGTATTGGTACTCCTTTAAAGTTTTTAGTTAATATTTTTTTGCAGAACTTATCCATCTCTACAAACTGTAGAGTCTCAAAGTATCCCGTTGCCTCAAGTCCAAGTGCGAAACCACCTATGCCTGAGAATAAATCTATTGTTGTTAATTTCATAATGTGTCCTATAAAAAGATGGGGTAGGTAACGACCAAACCTACCCCTTGAAACGAACACTACCTCTACAGCATGCTTCGTGTTTTACTATGTCCGATTCAATACAGTAAACATACACTATTTTTTAGTGTCTGTCAATTCCTCTTTTAGTTTATCTTTTAGATTATCTTTTATCTTTTTGGCAGTCGCTTTATCAACACCATCTATGATAAGATGTGTGTCCCACCAATCTTCTTCTTTCTTTTTATTAGCCATGTCTCTCTCATGTCCTTCCTTGTAGTAGTTATACATGTTTCTGTAAAAACAATTTGTAAATTGTGGGCTATTGTCTCTCATCTATGTAGATAACAAAGCTATCAGCTTCGTCTCCATTAATAGAATGATGCCAATTGCCTTGGCCTCTCCATCTTCTCACTACCCTATGAGTAGTGCGACTGTTGAGATACTTCCTAACATTCTGAAAGAACTCTTCGCCTTCATCTGTATTAGGCACACCCTCAAAGACATAACGCCCTTGAAGGAGTCTTTCACTTGGAGCTCTACTCATTCTGCTATATCCTCCGCTGGTGTTAGCTTTAACTGATTGCCTTTGTATTGTAACTTAACAGTATATAACTTACCATTAAACTTAATCCAATCTATTGTTTGAAGATTGATGTTACGGTACTCAGCTTTAGCAGTGTCCCATACAATCATAAACTCTTCTTTATTAGTTGTTCTCTTTCCACCTCTCAGATGTTTCTTTACACCTAGCATACAATTCATAACTCTATCTTCTCCGTTCTTCTTTGTGAACTTTGCAGAGAATATTTTAGAACCTACGATTTTATGTAGTTGATCTGAAAAGGTTTGTCGTTTTAGTCTTTGCATTTCTGCCTCCTTGGTTGTTGTTAATAAACGAGAGAGGCTTATAGACTAACTAGTTAGCCATTCCCACCTCTCTCTATCCTCATACACACTAGCTAGTGGAAGGCTCTGTACCTTACATAACGCATGAGAATATCGTATAATAGCACTATCATATCACTATGTCAATGCGTCTTAAATATAACTGATTGCTTCTTCATTGACCAACACAGACCACAATCGGCACAACTCTTGGCTTTGCCTGTCTGCTCTGGGCATACTACACCTTTGTCTGCTATCTCTTCTGAGTTAGCTGATAGTATATCTCTTGTGTAATCTGAGAATCGTACTGAGAATCTATCCCATTGTGCTGTGCGTATTCTCTTGATCTCATCTCCTATGTCTGTGCCTGGGTGCCAATGTGTGTACCCCCAGATAGCAAGTCCAGGAAATTTATCAAGGCATCTCTCCCAGAACTGTACATAATCTACTGAATAGAAATCACCAAGCACATGAAGTCGTACAAGAAACTTATCATGCTTCTTCTGTATCTCTGTGAGGTCTGCGTATAGTTTGTGTGTCAGTCCCTTGCCATGTGATATCCTGTGTGCGAATGGCATGTTATTGCCATAGCAATCATCCCAATGACCACAAGTACGAGGGCATGTGGCTCTCTCTTCTAATGTTAGTGTGAATATAGGTCTATCCTTATGCATGCCCTTGCTTACCTTCTTACCTAACTTCTTATTGATAACAGGCTTCAGAGCTTTATAAGGATAGAACTCCACCACCTTGATCGTTTTAGTGTAGATGGTGTGACCGTTTTTAATCTTGTCTAAAGATATTTGTGAGTAATTTTTTTTCATACAGCTATACTATGTGATTCGTTTACTTGTGTCAACCACCAAGCAGGTGCGTCTACACCCTTCGCCCACTTAGCAAAATATCTTTTATCATTCCAATAATATTTTCTGTATGCTTCTATGTAGTTATCACATTTGTATTCATCTGGCATACATTGTGGTGGTGTAGTAAATCCTATGTCTGGAATGTTTACAGTTCCTATTATATATTCTCTTGCTAACACTTGAAGTATTCTATGTGACTTGTGCTTCTTGAAAAATCTATAGTTGTACTGTTGTGAGATTGTTACTGCATGATCAAATGCCCAATCAAAGTTTGCCCTTGAGTCTCCAGTCCATATGGTCATTGGGTGTTTGGGATATGCAGATTTGTAGAGCTCTTCATGTTCTCCCATGTGTCTTTGGTATGCGGTAGATAACATCTGGCATGTCTCAAGCAACATCTTGGGTACATGCTTATCACATAACATCTTTGCTGATACTTCTGGCATCTCATCTAAAAAAAATATATTCATAATACTCCTTGACTTAAATTAAAATTCATGCTATATGAACCTGTGGTTCCGAGGGGGGTCTATATACCATACTGTATATGATATTCCTTTTGGTACGTTCGAATCTTTTCTGCATTAGCCTCTCGATATTTCTTACCATACTCATACACTAGTCTCTTCTTGTATGCAATACCCTCTGGACTTGATAGAAATTTTTCTCTCTCTTCTCGTAAGTTCTTTACTGTGTTGCGAAGTTTGTCCATAGTTTTCTTGCGATAGTATTGCCTATGATATACTTTTCTACTCATACTGGCAACCCTTCTAATCTTTTAGCCATAGATTCATAGTCTGGTAGACTTACTTTACTGTATGTTTTCTTGCGAGGTTTACTTACAACTACAGGCTTGATAGGTTCGGCTCTGTTAGCCTCAATGATAGGAATTATCTGAGACATTATGTCTGGTCGTTGTAGAAAATTCCTCATACAATCTTGAGAATGAAACTGATATTCTATTGTATCAGATACACGCCTACTATACTCTACATAGTATTGAGTTCTACCACCTTGGTTGTATGGTACTAGAGTATCTATCTTTAAGCGTCTTGTTTCTGAGTATCTTCTGTTCATGAAACCTTCGTTGAGACATTGTTGAAGAAACAATTCTGCTTCTTCTCTGTTGTCAAACACTTCACCTCTATCTTGTAACTCATAGAACCAATAGTGCTCATAGCCATCGGTGCCATACCATTGTTGTGTTGATGTTCGTGCCATTCGTTTACCACAGTTGGCACAGTAGATTTTAGGTCTTCCGTTTTTGTCTAGTTCTTGTGTCATGTCGTTTTTTCTCCTTGTTTAGTTTTTTCTTTTTGTAATACTCAATCCAGAAAGGATTGGGTTTGGTATAAAAGTTTGAGTTCATGCCCCTAGTATAAGCATTTATGTATATAAGTCAAGCACTTATATGTATTGACATACACACATGAATACCATATACTAATCACATATCAACGCCAACAAAAGGAGATAATCTAATGGCAAAAACACTAATAGATAAGACTGCAAAGGAGAATATTATTCTACCTCATGCACTCAAGACTATCCACGCATTACCTAGTGAGCATAGGAATTCTTATGTAGAAGCTAGAGATAAATGGAGAGAGGCTTACGACCAATCTTGGAATGTAGCCAACAGTTATATCACATCACATGTACCACAAGATCAGATACAGATTGTGAAAGAAGTAAGTGATAACAACAAATGGAATCTATCAGGTATGCCTATGGGTAAAGCCATAGCAGATCTTAAGTTAGAAGATTTTGTTTGTAAAGAATACGACAAAATAAAAAGCACAGTAGGTGAAAGTGGTAGATACAGCCATCATGGTCGTGAGGCATTTCATTTAGACCAATGTGTTTCTTTTAATCTAGTATCAAGAGAATCAGATGACATGAGAAGCTATGACGCAAGGGCTGACTTCAACACCTATCCAGATAGAAGTACCTTTGAATTAGTAGAGCATGACTACCTAAAAGAAAATGGTATCATGGCTGTAGACTCTAAGGAGTACCAAGATAGGTCTTGGAGAGTAAGGGAAGAGCTAGATACCCAGATCAATAGTCATGAGGCTTATACCAAATGGGTTGTTGACAACTTCAATGACAAAGTTTGTATTCGCTTGAATGTTGATTGTCATACTCAAGGCCTGGCTGTTCATGACCTTGATGATTTCAATACTATCAAACAAGAGAAGATACTTAGAAGTAGAATGTCAATGGCTTTGGATAATCTTAAGGAAGAGAGACAAGGCTACTATGATGATGTCAAAGGTATCTTATCTAAGATAAGAAGTGTTGAGGGATTAATGGAATCTCCACTAGGTAAGATGATGAAGCCGATTGAAGGTGACCTTCAAGGTGTCGGTACATCTATTGCCCTAACGCCTCAAGCACAGTTCAGAATCAATAAGTTAAACAATGCCTTAGATGGTATTGCTGACACACCACAAGAGGTGCCAAATGTAATCGTGTTGCATGGCATGTCTGGTACTGCATGATGAACCCAGAAGATGAGTTCGGCTGGTAGTCGAGCAAATGTGGTGCAGAATTTCGGCAGTCTGTTAAATGTTGGGACACCATAACAGCCACAAAAAACCCCACTAAGATAATTCCTAGTGGGGTTTTTTTAGATCTAAATTTATTTATTCAGAGCATTCATGGTATATAGAATAATCTTTTTTTTCTTTTTCTTCTATCGTTTCTTTTACAGTTTGATTAGTTAGCCACGCTTCACATCTCTCTTTAGAGTTATGAGAAAATTCTACATAATGTGAGGTTTCATTTATTGATTTCCATTCTTCTTTTCTTACAACAAGATACATAATTTATCCTTTCTCTCCAAATGTTTACGCTACCCCTAGAGTTTGGAGACGACTAGAGGTAGGATTCCTAACGGAATATTAGACAGAAGCCACTGCCGAAACTATTGCTAGTGTTGACCATATACACAAACATACAATCAAAGCTATTGCATAAAGATATAATAGATTCATTCTGGGTACAGAGCTCCAACAGGATAGAGTTTAATAAAAACTTCTAGTCCTTTTTCTCTACTATATTCTTCTTCTTTATAGTTCCTATGCTCTCGGTTAGTACGCCTCAACCAAGTATCAAAGTTAGTTTCTCTTGAATGATTATCATTCCATTCAAAAGTTACTGGCTCAACATTAGATTCAAAAGTCATTGTGTATAACCTTCCATTGTAATCTGCGTCTTTGTCGCAACAGATAGTTAAGATTGTTAAGCCACATGATAGTTATATCTGCATAGCGTGTATCACGCACACCTTTGATGGTTGCACGTATTCGTTTTCTATTCCAGTTATATGCTTGTTTACTATCAAGATCAAAGTACTTATTATAGTCAGCAGTTAAGTTTCTATTTACAATCATAGCTGCCTCCCTTTGGTTAGTTCAGCAACTATTCTTGAAGTTACATCACCTAACCTAATCATACCGCCCTCTCTCTCTGGTGTGGTACAATTAGGACAGTTCTTTGATCCTTCTGGGGTTCGTATAAAGTGATTACCTTTACAGTCATCACAATATGGTTGAGTGTTTATAGCCATAAGATAGCCATAACAATTATATAGATAATTTCTTCTACTAGCATCATTGTCTCCTTTGGTTGATGTGTTGTGGCATAAGTGCCGATTACTTACAAGTATAGCACATCAAAAGGTAGAGTCAATACCTAGTACAATTACAGGATTACTGAAGCAACTGGAAGTATCACAAAGAATAATACTCCAACATGGAATAGTATTGTTGCTACAATATTTGTATCATTATTATTTTTTTTGTCGTTCATACCAATCAACTTATATCTTAGAGCTCTGTATGTCAATACCTTTCTAGCAATGGGTTGCGATCTGTCGGTTCTAAACGGCCTGGCCTTTAGCAGCATTTTTTACAATTTCAATTAACTATTAACTCATTGAAATATATATATATTCCTAGTCAATATTGACTAAGATTATTTAATTAAATCAATGTATTAATAGGGCTTGTACTAATAGAATAATTAGTTTATAAAATAGGTATTCCTTGCAAGTTTATTTTATAAAGGAATATAAAAAATATGACTAAAAAAACTTTAAATAATATCACTAATGAAAGTTTAAAAACTGAGGAAAATAATATTAAAAAAATATTAGCAGATTCAGTTGAAACTTTAATTAAATTTGATACTGACATTGAAGCAATTAGAATAGACTTGCGAAAAACTCTTTTCCCTTTCTTAGAAAAGAAATCTATTTTTGAGGATAGAGAAAAGAAAAGTAAGACTGATATTAAAGAGGAATTAAAACCCCTATTTAGTATTGGTAGATTAACTTCATATCTTTATGAGTTAAGCGGTGAAGTTAAAAGCGATCATACAGGAATTAATAAAACTCAATTCGGTAGAATTGTAGAAAGTGTAGTTAAGGAATGTTTGATTTTAAAAGAGTGTTCAAATGATGAAAGCCCATATCATAATGAAGTTATGGTGTATTCAGATAAGAACGCTAAGAAAACCCCACAAGGTGAAATACTATCTAGGTATTGTAGTTCTCCAAAGTGGAATAAGAAAACTAAGGAATTCGAGTTTAAGAATGATAGAATTTCTAAGTTAATAAATGAGTGCTTAGTTATAGAACATCAAAATTTTAAACAAGATTGGAAAAAACAAAACCCAGATACTAATGAATTAGAGACTGTTTACAATACTCAATCTAGTTTAATTAAATGTTCAATAGAAATGATTGCAACGCTTTACAGTAAAATATTTAAGACTGAAAAAGAAAGTGATACTGACTATTCTTTAGAAGTTCATAAATTATTAACTGAAGTAAACACAAGATTAACTGATGAATTATTAAGTGATGAAAATAGTATCGCTTTAATTTCAATAGATGATCGAGTTGAGAAAGCATATAAACAATTACAGGCAACATTAAAAACTATTGATAGTGAAAGAATTCGCATCTTAAAAGCAGATGGTGAAGTTGACTTCTCAATGGTAAAAAAAGAAATAGTAAATAAATAAATCAATCATACTTGCAAGGAATAATTAAGGGGTACTTTAAACAGTACCCTTTATTTTTTTACGGCTACATATTAAAAGCTCCAGCATAGATACCATTATGAAATCTATTAAAGATTAATAGGTGGTTATTAAGTAGCCTATAAGATACGCAATCTAGTCTGACCTAGTTTATAAATTAATAGCAACCATAAAAGAAATTATTATTAAAATTTCTATGGGCTGTTATAGATTTTTTTAGAATTGTCAATAAGTTTATATAAATATATTTTATCTAGGAATATCAAGGGGATAGGCAGGTGGTCAGGGGGGGTGGGTGCTATATCCTATACGCCACTGCTGGAAAATCAGTAGAAATCAATGGTAACCACTTTGGTGGCCACATTAGTATGGTACCTGTAGGGGTCCCCCACCCATATGGGAGTCCCTAATAGTGTCATTGAGTACTATATGTAAGGCCCTGGGGGTAGGCCCTAATACCATTATACACCCTAGATGCGATTCTGTCAATAAAAAAATAAAAAACTTAAATAAAACAAAAAAATAGATTGACAGAATTGCTATATGTGTGTATAATAGATAGATATACAGTAGTTACCAACGGGTCACACAGATATATAACGAAAACAACCAAGGACATTCACGGAAACTACTGGTTTTTAAGGAAAAA
>Ga0181411_1000179_pt1 | contig 21895 bp, 11 predicted proteins | sample 34SPOviralmetaG_FD_130114 | JGI IMG/M metagenome (GOLD analysis project Ga0181411, IMG submission 130114) | Marine viral communities from the oligotrophic San Pedro Time Series (SPOT) site, San Pedro Channel, CA, USA - 34 SPOT_SRF_2012-07-09 | ecosystem: Environmental > Aquatic > Marine > Strait...
ACACTCTAAGGGGTCTAATCGTCTCATTATGGTGTTGACTTAGCGAGCGTAACATGAGGATCTCAGAATGTCAACCAACACCCACACACTTTGTAACACACAGTCCATCAAGTTTTATGTCAATTGTATATCATAAGACTCTGACAGTAGTTGACAGTCTGTGAGTATCATGATATAATAAAGTATAAGCAACAGGAGAGACAATCATGAGACACTAAGTAACACCGAGTCATCATGTGATTAGCAGTCTTATGTAATAAGAACTGTGAGACCACTAAGTATCAATGAGCGACAGTGTTTTGCGTTCTTATGTTATATCGTGTTTAAAACGAAGGAACCTTCCTAAGCTATAAACGACCCAATTCGAGAGAGTGATATCAATCTATAAAAAAAATTTCTGATATATAAAAACATAATGTCAGTCCACGATATAGTGAAAAAATACGAGAAAATACAATTGACTCTCAGGGTCGATTCAGTAACAGACGAATATATCATTAATATTCCAGAACAAATAGTTAACGAAATGAATTGGTATGAAGATACCGATATCTTTATATCACTCCAAGGTGATGGTGTTTTTCTAGAGACTGATGATTGAACAGTATGACAACTTCTTGAGTAGGAAAGATCTAGAGAGAGTAATAGAAGATACTAATGATGTTCAATGGCGAATTCAAACTAGCAATGGTAAAGGTTTAGATTTTTTAGAGTATGATGTAACAGATCAAGAATATTATAATAGTTACTTAAAGGGGCAAATTGATAAGGTTGTTAAGACACCTAATAGGTTAGAGAGGATATACTTCAATGGGCAATGGCCAGGTAGGGATGGTACTGTTCATATAGATAATTGTGAACAAACTGTGTTATTATACATTGTACCTTGTTTACCTGAGTGGGGTGGATTCACACAACTACTTCAAGGTAGTGAACAAATCATTATTCCACCTGTACAGAACCGACTCATAGTCTTTGACGGCAATATTCCTCACAAAGGATATTCGTTCTCGCATCAAGCATGCCCTATGAGAATCACACTAGCATTTAAATTAAAATGAATACTTCATTCCATGTCTACGATAAGGATAGTACTCCAGTTAGTGATCTAATTAATCTGGATGAAGATCAGTTAATACAAAAACTTAAAGAGCGAGTTAACAAATATGATGAACTTACTATAGTAAAGATAACCGAAGATGACTATGATGAAGCGTCATATTGACTAGACATATATAATCTGTTATAATAATGATGTCCTAGTAAAACATTATGGCTAAAGGATTTACGGTTAAGGCGAAGAACCCGCCTAAGAAACAACAACAAGAATGGGACTATGATCTGGCATGGGAGACGCTGAAGGGTAAAAACCTAGTATTCTGCATGCCTGGTCGTGGGTGTTCATATGTGTTCTTAAAGAATTTTGTACAACTCTGCTTTGACTTGGTTCAGCATGGAGTTAGTATTCAGATCTCCCAAGACTACAGCAGCATGGTTAACTTTGCTCGTTGTAAGTGTCTTGGAGCAAATGTACTAAGAGGACCAGACCAGATTCCTTGGGATGGTAAACTTAAGTACGACTATCAGTTATGGATCGATAGTGATATTGTATTCAATACTGAGAAGTTCCTTCAACTCGTTCTCATGGATCAGGATATCGCAGCAGGGTGGTATATGACCGAAGATGGTCAGACTACCTCTGTAGCACACTGGTTGGATGAGGATAACTTCCGTAACAACGGTGGTGTCATGAATCATGAGACTGGAGAAACCATGTCTAAGAGACGCAAACCTTTCACTGTAGACTATACAGGATTTGGTTGGGTACTCATCAAGAATGGTGTGTGGGAGCATGATGAGATGAAGTATCCTTGGTTCGCACCTAAGATGCAAGTCTTCGAGTCTGGAGAGGTACAGGATATGTGTGGAGAAGATGTATCATTCTGTCTCGATGCTCTCGAAGCAGGATTCGAGATCTGGTGTGATCCTCGTATCAGGGTTGGTCATGAAAAGCAACGAGTTATATAAGATTACTATCAAGGACGGAGAGGTCTACACAGATCTCTCTGAAGAGGATTTTATGGATAAAATAGTGGAACTGTCTCAATGTTATTATGAGACAGGGTATCCACACCCCGATTCTATTTCACACGAAACTTATTATGGCACTGTACAATAGTCCAACAGGAACTTCTGATTGGCAGACTCACGAAAAAAAGACAAGACAAGGTAACTCTAAGAATACAAAAAATTCCGCTACCGCCCGAAACTCGGCTCGTAAGCCCTACCGAGGACAGGGTAAATGAATCCAGTAGAAGCTTGGAATCAAATCTCATGGGCAGAGGCGATTCCATTTTTGTTAGTATTAGCAGGACTGTACTGGTCTAAGAAATGGATCGATCTTAAGTTTGCAAAGAAGCAATCACAGATTGTATACAAAGTTAAGATCGTAGAAGGTCACATAGACATAGATCATGCACACATAGATGACATTGGTGAAATGCATGGAGATGTAATCACACATCCTAAACAATTCTAAATAATACACACCTACTTTTTTGAGTTATGGCAAAACAACAAACGGTCAAGTACACCATCCATCAAGATGGTAATGTAACTGCAGAAATATATGGTGTAGTAGGTAACCAATGCTTAGAGGTTACTAAGAATGTAGAAGATGAACTTGGTAATGTATTAACTAGGGATTTTACTCCTGCTTTTTATGAGACCGAAACAGTTGATGAATATGTACATGACTCAGAGGGTTGCTAATGTCGCACTTCAGTACAATAAAGACTAAGATAACAAAGAAACCTGCTTTAATTGAAGCACTAGAGATCCTTCAGTACGATGTGCTGGAGGATCAACTACTAATTAATCCTATAGATCATAACCATGAGAAGGTGAAGGTTGATATATCAATAGGTGATGATATTGGATTCCGTTGGAACGGCACAGAGTATGAATTAGTAGCAGATATACAGACTTGGAAGAGTCCTATACCACCAAAAAGACTTATTGAAAAGGTAACTCAACAATATGCCAGGATGACTGTACATAATACTATGAAGGAAGAGGGATGGCAGGTAGCAGAGGAGTGGGAGATGGATGATAATAGCATTGAATTAACTGTTACTAGATGGAATTGAGAAAATAGCGTATAAATAAACCTGATACCTGTTATTAATACTGGTGACGACCTTAAAATCTCGTTCATATAAGGATATAGATCTTTCATTTGTACCAAATCCTGTCACAGGAGACCTAAATGTACTAAAAAATGAGAGAGCAATTGTTCGTAGTGTGCGAAATTTAGTTCAGACTGGTCTAAAAGAAAGATTTTATTCTGATTTAGGGTCAGATGTCACTAATAGTCTATTTGGTTTTGTTGATGTTGCAACTGGAAGTATAATTGCAACTCAAATTATTGATATTTTGAAGGTTTTTGAACCTAGAGTGACTAATGTTAAGGTGCAAGCGGTTCCTAGACCCGATGACAATGCATTTGAGATTAAAATTGCCTTTGATATAGTAGGTGAAGAGATACCAATAACAGAATTTTCCTTCGTATTAGAAGCAACCAGGTAAAAACATGGCAGTAACGAAGTTTACAAACTTAGATTTCGATCAAATTAAGTCTCAAATAAGAGATTATCTTCGTGCGAACTCAAATTTTACTGACTTTGACTATGAAGGGTCAAACATGTCGGTATTGATCGACATTTTAGCATACAATACTTATATTACAGCGTTCAATAGCAACATGGTGGTCAATGAATCCTTCTTGGATTCAGCAACACTGAGAGAAAATGTTGTTTCATTGGCAAGAAACATAGGATATGTCCCTAGGTCACGCAAATCATCTAAAGCAATTATAAATTTTGATTTTAAATTCAACGGAAATAGTAATACTGTCACTTTAAGGAAGGGTTTGGTCTGTGTTGGTGCTCAGGATAATACATCCTTTACATTTTCCATCCCAGATGATGTATCAGTAACTGCTCCAATTGATACTAGTAGTACTACTACGATAAATCCTCCTAGAACTGCTACATTTAATAATCTAAATGTCTTTCAGGGAACATTATTAAAGAAAACTTTCAATGTAGATGGAACAAGGGATCAAAGATTCATCTTACAGAACTCATTTGTTGATACAGATAGCATCAGAGTCTTTGTTACTAAGTCAGGAGCGAGTGCTGGACTAGAATATTCACTTTTAGACAACATTACAGGCATTAACGAGAAGTCTAACATATTCCTGATCCAAGAAGTTAAGGATGAGCAATACGAATTGATGTTTGGCGATGGGTTGTTTGGTAAAAAACTCGATAGTGGTGATGTTATTGAAGTAACTTATATTATTACTGATGGAAAAGCAGGTAATGATGGAAAATTCTTTGCCTACAGTGGTAATGCTGTAGATGATGCTGGTAATTCTATAGATTCTTCTACAACTGTTATAGTATCTACCGTTCAATCCGCTAAAGGAGGCGGTGAGATCGAGAATGTAGAGTCTATTAAGTACATTGCACCTAGAATCTATTCATCGCAGTACAGGGCGGTTACAACAAAGGATTACGAGGCAATTGTACAGAGTATATTCCCTGATGCGGAGTCTGTTTCTGTTATTGGTGGTGAAGAATTGGAACCACCTGAATTTGGAACGGTAGTATTGAGTATCAAACCTCGAAATGCTACATATTTGTCTGACTTTAGTAAGTCAGTGATATTAGAACGACTAAAAAGTTATGCAATTGCTGGAATAAACCAAAGAATTGTTGATCTTAAGATTCTTTATGTTGAATTGGATGTTAATGCATATTATAACCCGAATGTTTACAGTGATACTGAAGGATTGAAGGCACAAGTTATAAATTCTATCACTAGATATGGAACTGACACCAATTTGAACGCATTTGGTGGCAGATTTAAATATTCTGAAGCACAATCTATCATTGATAAGGCAAATTCTGCCATTACATCCAATATTACTAAATTGACGATTAGAAGAGATCTAAAACCAATCATAAATGCTTATGCTCAGTATGAATTATGCTTTGGAAATCAATTTCATGTTAATCCTAAGGGTAAAAACATAAAAAGTACAGGATTTAAGGTTGAAGGTAATAACGACACACTTTATTTCTCTGATATTCCTAATGAAGACCTAAAAACTGGTAATCTTGCGGTAGTTCAACTATCAGACATCGAACAATCCCTAACAACGGTTGTTGTTCCTAATGCTGGTACTGTAGATTACATAACAGGTGAAATTATTATCAATACAATCAAAATTACGGAGTCTTCTCTTGCATCTGGATTGGTTGAAATACAAGTTTATCCAGAATCTAATGATATTATTGGATTGAAAGATTTGTACCTTCAATTGGACATGTCAAATACTAAGATAAATATCGTGAGAGACACCATTTCTTCTGGACAACAAATATCTGGAATTGGGTATAAGGTAACCTCTAGTTACTCCAACGGAACCATCACTAGGCAGAAATAAAGAATGATAGAAACCTATAGTCCCCTATCTTCGAGAGTCAAGACTCATCAGGTAGTAGTGGATACAGTTCCAGAATTTGCAATAACGGAGAATCCTCTGTTAGAAGATTTTCTTGAGCAATATTATATTTCTCAAGAGTTTCAGGGTGGTGTTGTAGATATAGCAGAGAATATTGACAAATATATTCGTATTGACAATTTAACTAGAGATGTTATACATGGTGAGGTTGCCTTAGCATCTAGTATTAGTGCAACAGAGACTGAAATAGGTATTGGAACATTTTCTACGAAAGGATTTCCTAGACAATGGGGTCTACTGAAAGTTAATGATGAGATTATTACATATACTGGTCTTACTACAAACTCCTTCACTGGTTGTGTTAGGGGTTTTAGTGGTATTACAACATACCGCAAGGTAAATGATCCTAGTAACCTTGAATGGTCTCAATCAGTCGCTGGAGAGCATACAGAGTCCTCTAAGGTACAAAATTTAAGTGCATTATTTCTAACGGAGATATACACTAACTTAAAAGCAATGTATACACCTGGTTTGGAAGGTGTACCATTGAGTCCTGAGTTGGATGTTGTCAATTTTGTCAAAGAAGCAAGAAGTTTATACGAATCTAAGGGTACAGACGAATCTTTCAAGATTTTATTCAAAGCATTGTTTGGTATTGAACCAAAAATCAATGATCTTGAAAAATACCTCATAAAACCCTCTTATGCAAACTATCTAAGGAGAGAATCCTTTGCTGTTGAGTTGGTATCAGGTAGTCCAGAGAAATTAGTAGGTCAAACCTTATATCAAGACAATGAACTTAATAACCCTAATGTAAATTCTGCTAGTGGACCTATTTCAGAGGTTGTACAGATTAGAGACAACTATTATCGTCTCTCTGTGTTCATTGGTTATGATGATAGAGCCTTAATTCAAGGAACATTCATGGTTCCAGGTAGAACTCAGATTGTTGGTCAAGTTGGACTAGGTGCAACCGTATTAACAGTTGATTCTACAATTGGTTTTGGTCAAACTGGTAGTTTTGAAGTTGGTCAAACAACAGATGATTTTTATCAACAATTAGATTACACAGAAAAGACTGTAAACCAGTTTATTGGTGTTACAACCACTAATGTTGATATTCCTTCAACTACAAACATCTTTACTCCAACTGTAGTTTACGGTTTTGAAGATAATGACCTTGATAAAAGGGTCAACATGAGAATTACTGCTGTCTTAAGAGAATTTGACAGCGATCAAGATTTATTTGGTTTAAATCCAGAATCTAGAATCAAAGTTAAAAATTTAGGACGGTTTATTACTAATCCTCAATTATCAAAAACCTATGTTCAGACATTCTTCAATTCTTGGATTTATAACACTAGTACTAGGTATCAGATAGCAGATTTAAGTGGATCTACCTTTACTTTGACTGGTGGTATCTTTAATTCTAGTTTAAAGATTGGTGATTCGATTGAATTGCTTGTTAGAAATACAGAAACTGTTCAAGCATCCAATTTAACCGTATCTTATGTAAATATTCCAAATAATTCTATAAATGTTGCTGGAACTTTTGCTACAGTAGAAGGATTGTCTTATGATATTAGAAGAATACAAAGTAAAGCAACTAGTAGCATAGTTCCTATCGTTGGTGGTCAAAATCAAATCTTAACAGATATTGGTAACACATATATTGTAGATGCGAGCAAAACTGAAAGTACAAAAGTAGAAGGATATGTTGCTGCAAACTCCTTACCCTCTTATCAAATTGATAGTGATAAAATTCACGCTGTATTAATAAATCCTTCAGTATCAGGTGGTAACTTCCAAGGTTATAATACATTAACTGATAGATTTACAACAATATCATTTAATAATCCTGTACCATTTAGAACTGGTGATGAAATTGTATACATCCCTACAACTGGGTCTGATCCTCTTGCTGGATTAGATAGAGACTCTTATTTTGTTGAAGTATTAAATCCTACCAACCAAATTAAGTTATATCAATCTAGATCGTTTATTCCATCAGGTATTGCTCAAGAATTTGTTGCTCCTAAAACTAATGGTACTCATGATTTTGTTTCTGTAGAACAAGCAAGAAGATCTATATTTCCAGGTAGAAAACTTAAGCAATTTATTTTAGAGCAAGATCTTACTGTAGGTAAAGAAGCAAGAACAACATCGGATAGGACACTTTCAGGTAATACTGGAATGTTGATCAATGGTGTTGAGATTCGTAATTATAAATCAGACAAATCAATCTTTTTTGGACCTCTAAAAGCATTAGATGTAGTTAACGCAGGTACTAATTATGATGTATTAAATCCTCCTCAACTAACTATTGAGGATAATACTACTGGAGTCAATACTGCTTTTGCTAGAGTTTCTGTTGCTGGTTCAATAACTGATGTTCAAATCGATCCAGTAGAGTTTGAAATTAAGAAAGTAGTCTCAATTGATATTCATGGTGGTAATGGTAAGGGTGCTAAAGCACAAGCAGTCACTGAATTAAATTATAGAACATTTGAATTCAATGCAAAGTCTTTCTATGATGGTGGTACGATTGATCATGTAGATGATAGATTTATTCTAAGCAAAAATCATTTTTATCAAACTGGTGATAGAGTAGTCTACAATGCCAATAATAATAATCCTGTTGGTTTGGCAACCACTGCTAATGTTGGAATTGATACTTGTTTAGTACAAAATCAGTCATATTATATTGGTATCACTAGTTCTACAATATTCCAACTATACAGATCTAAAGCAGACTCTGTTGCTGGAGTAAATACTGTTGGGTTTAACGAAAATGCTGTTAACCTAAATTCAGGGATTCACGCTTTTAGAGATTTTGAAACAAAGAGAAGAATTTCTCGTGTTACTATTCTCGATGGTGGAGAAGGATATGCTAACAGGAAGATATCAGTCTTACCTGCAGGTATTAGTACAGCACGAGACTTTATCGAATTCGATAATCACGGATTCAAAGACGGAGAAGTAGTTCATTACGGAATTTCTTCTACTGGAGGAACCGTTATTAGTGGTTTGTCAACTACCGCACAATATCAGGTATTAACTATTGATACTGATAAATTTAGACTGTGTGAGTCAGGTGTTGCTACTGCTAGAATTCCAAATCCTACAAATTACAATAATAAAGAGTATATAAGATTTGGTGGTTCGGGATCTGAATATCAGGACTTCTTCTATCCTCCTGTAACAGTTGATCTTAATGTTATTACTAATTTAGACTCTGAATTAACATTAAATGCAACACCAATAGTCCGTGGTCGTATTACAGACACTATCATGTTTGATAGGGGTCTAAATTATGGTTCAAATATAGTTAATTTTGAAAAAGCACCTTCAGTTTCTGTTAGAACTGGAAAATTTGGTCAGATAGGTTTAACTATAATAAATGGTAGAATTTTAGACGCATTTGTACAAAGTGGTGGTATAGATTACGATGGACCTCCAGATATAACTGTAGTTGGAACAGGAACTGCATTTGGTGCTAGACTCCGTGCTGTTATGGACGGAAATGTTATTGGTAGTGTAATTGTACTATCTGCAGGTATTGGTTATACTTCAGGAAGCACTACTGTTAATGTTAAATCACCTGGTGAAGCTGCTTCATTCTCTACAAGAGTTAGAAGAATACCTATTAACCAGTTTGCTATTTCAGGAACTACAAATGGTGAATATCTAGGTCCAGTAGAAGATGGTTTGGCAGTTGAGTCAGTAGGATATGGTAATACTATTAGAGAATCATTTTATGACAATGGTGGTGGTCATTCTCCTATCATTGGATGGGCATATGATGGTATACCCATTTACGGACCATATGGTTTTGCTGATATTGATGATATTCAGTCTTCATCAAGAAGAATGCTCTCATCTTATAAGTTAGATTCAACTAGAATTTTTAATAGACCTTCTACAGCAGACTGGCCAGCAGGATCATTTATTGAAGACTATTACTATGATACCTCTGGTGATCTAGATGAACATAATGGTAGGTTTGCTAAAACACCTGATTTTCCTAATGGAATATATGCATATTACGCTGCTATAGATGCAATTAGTAATCCAGAGTTTCCATACTACATTGGTGATACATTTAGAGGAGCTCCTCTCATAGTTAATACTGTTGCTGGTGAAAAAATTCAGCAGACAACATTTGATTTTGAAAATTCTAAATTAGTGCGAAATACATTCCCATACAAGATGTTTGGGGAGGGTGCTAGTTATGATTTTGTATATCAACCATATAAATTTATTCCTCAAGTTGCAAGACCTGATAAACTTGAAACTGGTCCTATAACAAATGTAAAAGTAGCATCAGTAGGTACAGGTTATACTGTTGGATCAAATGTTATCTTTGATAATAGTGATACTGGTGGTACAGGTGCAAATGCATATGTTAGAAGGTTATCTGGTAAAAATATTAACAAAATTACTACAGAATTTTTAAATTATGAAAATACTGTATTTAAATGGAGAGCAGATAGGGTAACTGGATATATTCAACCATCTCATGATCTTAAGTTAAAAGATGATGTTGTTATTGCTGGTTTATCAACTGCAATCGACAAATTGAATGGTGGGCATACAATTAATCAAATTGAGTTTACTACAAAACTTTTAGATGATGGATTTGTTGGAGTTGTAACTGATATTAGAGTACAATTTATTCCAGCGTCAATATCCATAGGTTCTACTATTGGATTTGGTACAACTGCTGGTATTGGATCAGAAACTGCCAAAGTTCTTAATGTATACCATGATGACGGTGTATTGCGAGTTCGTAGATCAGTTGGAGTTGGAACTTCAGGTCAATTAGGTATTGGAGTATCCTTTGTTCCTGATCAGTATGAAGTTTTAGTTAGAACTGATTATTTTGAGTCTGATCCCGATGAAACGGTATTTTTCAACCCATCAGAAGCAGTGGGATTTGGTACAACTGTAGGACAGACTATAACAAGGGCATATCAATATCTTGGAGTTACTGCTGATAGATCTATTCTTACTCAAACTATATTCTTGAAGAATCATGGTTTTAAAACCAATGATGCACTTGAGTTTAGTATTCCTTCAGGTGGAACGAACATATCCGTTGCTACATCAGCAATATATGCAGGAACCTTTAATTTACCATCTACTGTCTATGTTGTAAGGAAAACCGATGATACTATTGGACTAAAGACAACAAAATCATCAAATGAATTACATTTCATCAGTGGTGGCAGTAATGCGTATGATTATCAACTAGAAAAGCAATATACACAAGTTACAGGTAAAACACAAAGAATTACTGGAACTATCCAGACATCAGACAATCATGAATTAGAAGATGATGATAGAATTGATCTAATTGTAAAACCTGGTCTAACAACTGGTATTGGAACAACTTCTTTTGTTTCCTTAAAGATACTTGATGACTATTTGATTGTCAATCCATTAAATGTTGCTGCATCAGGTATTAACACTACGAGCAATAGAATTACTTCAGCAAATCATGGATTAATTACTGGTGATAGAGTTTACTACTATGGAACTAATCTACCAGGTGGAATAGAGCAAAGAGAGTACTATGTAATTAAAATTGATGATGATACATTACAAATAGCAGATACATTAAAACAGGCAACCGCTAAAAAACCAGAAGTTGTTGATATTACAAGCACTGGTAGTGGTGGTTGGAGTATTAACCCAATTAATCCTCAAATAAGACCATTTAAGAATAATACGATTGATTTCGATTTGAGTGATCCATCCATGAGTGGATACGATTTGAAGTTCTTCTATGATACTAATTTCTTCAATGAATTTGTTGGATCTGGTACAAGTGCTGGATTTGAAGTTGTTGGAGTTACTACTTTGGCAACTGTTGGTATTGCATCCACTGCAATTCCCTCTGATGGTCATCCAACAGTAAAATTAAGGTATTCTGATAATATTAAGACTCTATATTACAATGTCTTCGGTCCTAGTGGATTATCTACTGCGGATAGAACAGTTGTCAATGGAAGCGAAATCAAATATGTCAATAGTAACTATAGTGGTACTCACAGCATTATTTCAATAGGAAATACTGAGTTTACCTTTAATCTAAAAGCTGCACCAGAAAGTTTGCAGTATAATAATGCTGATTGCCAAATATTATCATATGATACAGAATCAAGCAATGCAACTGGTGGTATCTCTAAGATTGAGTTAGTTAGTGGTGGTTTTGAGTATTCTAAGTTACCTGGCATTACTAGTGTCACTGGTAATGGTATTAACGCAACATTAATACCAGAATCAACAATTATTAATAGATTGGATGAAATGCGTGTTCCTGAAGATGTCTATGGATATCCTTCAGACAATACTCTTAAACCTGATGCATTTATTCCTAGAATAATTGATATTGATAATTTTGCAACTATTGGTCAAGTTAATGTTCTCTTTGGTGGTAAATTCTATGTTAATGCTCCATCTCTAGCATTGTATGATAAAGCAACTGGTATTATCTTAGATAACGGTCTTATAACTTGTGAGTTAAGTGATTCTGCTGTTGTAAGTGCAAAAGTTTCTGTATCACCTGTTGGATTGACAAATAATGATTTTGGCATTGCACCAATAAGAAATAGTAATGGTCTTAGCATTATGAGTGTAGAGGCCAATGTAGGTGTGTTAACTTGTAAGATTAGTACTCCTGTTTTGGGATTTGATGAAGAACCATTTGCTATTGGTGATGCAGTCTTAGTTGAAGGTATAACTTTCGATGCTGGATCTGGTGATGGATTTAATTCAGGTGATTACAAATTTACACCATTTGTAGTAACAGACTATAATGATGCAACTAACCCAAGACAAGTAACATTTGATTTAAACGGAATTAGTACAAATCCTGGTACAGGTGCTACAGTATCATTTGGATTTGGTCAATTAGTTAAAAATGAGTTTGTTGCTGAATTTGAAGCAATAAAAATCAATTCTACATTCATAACTAATGAACCTTTCAAGAAAAACGACAAAGCAAACGCTGATATACAATTAGACTTCATTGATGGCAATAGTGCAAAGATTGTTGTTAGTGGTGCTGAACCAATTGAAGTTGGCAATGTATTGACTGGTAAATTAAGTGGATCTCAAGCAAGAGTTGTTCAAATTACTGAATTTGATGGAAACTTTAATCTATCTTCTTCTGTTAAGACTTTAGTTGGTTGGAGAGACAATATTGGTATTATTAACGATACTAATCAAGTATTGCCTGATAATGACTACTATCAGAACATGTCTTATGCTATTGAGAGTCCTAAGACATATGAAGAGTTAATTAACTATGTTAATGACATAGTACACCCAACTGGACTTAAGAACTTTGCGAATACTGAGATTATAACAGAAGGTACACCTGGTGACTTTATACAACCTGCAGAAGATGCTGGTGGTCTAGTTCTTGACTTTATTGGAGATCCAATGAGATTGGACGCAATATATCCATATGACCTTGCTAGAGACTTCTTACCAGTTGGAAATATTTCTAAATTTGTAGAATTGAGAAATACTAGATTATCTGACTTTATTTTAAATAAAACTAACCGTGTTTTAAATCTTGACGATATTAGTTCTCAATTCGTGTCTAATGAGTCTAATGATCTAAGTGACTTTAGAGTAGTTGCTCAATATCCTGCAGGAAGATTTTTCCAAAGATTCTTCACCCAAACTGTTTTTAAAGCGGAAGATCCTAGAAAAAATCAGTATCAAATAAATGAATTTATTTCTATCACCCTAGATCAAGATACATTCTTGATGCAGAAGGCAGAACTTAAGAATTTTGATCAAGTTGGTTTAGGAACAGGATATGCTGAATTTGATACTCAGTATGATTCTGGTGTTGCAAAAACAAGACTTATATTCAGACCTAATGAACCATTCGATACTGACTATGAAGTTAAGTCATTGCAGACTAATTTTGCCGATTCTGTAGGTGTTGGAACAACTGCGTTTGGGCATATTAGATTGGATGGTGGTTTGGTTCAAGCAGGTGCTGCGTCTACACTTGGAATTAGCAGTACAACAAATATCATAGGTTTAACAACTACAAGCACAAAAGCTGCTCTTGTGCAGTTCTTAGTGATTGATAATCCTGGTGTTGGTTCATCTGCTACAAAACAAGTTGATTATCTAGAATATGCAGTAATGCATGATGGAACCGATACTTATTTAACTGAGTTAGGAGCGTTTAATACTAGGCAAAATTTAAGTGGATTATCTGCTCCTAAGTTTATTGGCACATTTACTTCTGAGATTGATAGTGGTGTTCTTAAACTTAACTTTGAGAATGGTAGTCAGAGATCTGTAAATGTTAAATATAAGACTATTGCTGTTGATCCTTCTGCTGTTGGAGTAACTACAAATTATAGATTTAAGATTCCATTTACACCTGATGGGACTGAAAGAACAGCTAGATTGGAAGTTACCAGTCAAGCAAAAGCAGGTATATCAACAATCGTTGGTATAGCAAGTATTAGAGATTTAACTGTAAAATCAACAGTTCATGTTGCAATAGGTGAGACACAATCTATCCATCAGTTATACTTACTATCTGATCCAGAAAAAAGTCAATCTTTCATATCAGAATATGCAATTGCTGCTATTGGTAGTACAACTGGAGTCGGTACATTTGGTTCTACCTACAAAACGGATGGTCACCTTAACCTAGAGTTCCACCCTTCTGTTTCTGGTATTGTTAGTATCACAGCGTATAATGAGATTCTTTATAAAGAAAAAGATCCTAATGGTACATTGGACGGTGTTGGAGAATTGAATTATGGTCAAGTATATGAATCTGTTTCACAAAACACATACTTAGGTATTAACAATAGAGATATCAAATCATTTGATCTTACATATAGAGGCGTACCAGTTTATGCTCGTGAGACAAATATTTCTGATCCTGCTCAAATCAACTATGGATTTGGTAGATTTGAACAAGAACATTTCTTTATGAACTTTGAGCAATTATCTTATAAGGCAGATTCTAACCTTATTGGTATTGCTGGAACTGCTCTTGTATACTATACAGGTGTTGGTACTGCCCGTCTTCCAGAAGAAGTTTATTGTATCAAAGATAATAATAGACAGTTTAGACTAGCATTATCAGAAAGTGACGCTAGAGCAGGATTTGGAGTAACCTTTGTTCCTGATTCTGGTGCAGGTAACCAGCATAGAATTTCTATGAGAAAGAGAGATTCTAAATCTATGATATCTCTAAGCGGTCTTGTACAAAAACCAATATCATTTACTTCAATAAAGTATGATCTTGATGTTCCTGTTGCTGGTTTTGTAACTGCATTTGTATTGAGTGGTATTTCATCTATCACATCTGGAGATCTTCTTAAGATTGAAGATGAATATTCCATAGTAAAAACTGTTGGATTTGGTACAACTACTATTGGTCCTGCTGTTGGTATTGGTACTTGGACACTCGTTGAAGTGGAAAGAGGAGCAGTTGGTACTGCTGCTACTCCACACGCTGCTGGAGAGACGGTGAGACTCTTTAGAGGATCATTCCAGATTCTAGACAGTCAGGTTCATTTCACTCAAGCACCTCTTGGTGGTGATACTGGTATTTTAAATCCTAATAATCTACCTTTTGCTAGAGCAACATTTGGTGGTAGAACATTCTTAAGAAATGACTATAGTAAGAACCAACTGTTTGATGATCTATCTGAAAGTTTTGATGGGTTAGAAACAACTTATCCACTTACCTCTATTGGTGCTGCCGTAACTGGTATTGGTACTACAGGTGGTAACGGTGTATTATTCATCAATAATATATTCCAAGCACCATTTAGTGAAAATAATACTAATGCAAACTTTAAAATTATAGAAAATGCGGGAATTGCTAGTGTGCAGTTTACAGGTATTAGTTCTTTTGGATTCACGGATCCGATTATAGATGTAGGGGATATTAACGAAAACCAATTACCTAGGGGTGGCATCATAGTTTCTGTTGCATCTACACCAGGTAGAGGATATGCTGCATTTGTGGGTGCGAAGGTAAGACCTGTTATAAACTCTGCAGGTACTATTACTGATATTGTAGGTGTTCCTACATCAGGACATAAAGTTGCTATAGGCACTGCCACATACAATAATCTTAATGGTATTATTGAAATAAGTACAAACTGTGATCATGGTTTCTTAATTGGTGATCCTGTCAAGTTAGAAGGACTTGAATTTGCATGTACTGGATATGGTAATACTCTTGGTATAACATCATTTGTATATGATCATATTAGTGGTATTGCTACAATCATAACAGATGCTGCACATGGATTTACCGATCCTAGTCAAGTTGCTATTACTACAGACGGTCTTACATTTACATGTGAGATGGATGGTCAATCTACAAACCATAGTTATCCAAGATCGGGTGATCCTGCGGATAATAAGTTCCTTGAAGTAAGGAATGTTACTACAGATACTTTTGATGTGTTTGTGGGTATTACAACTAATGTTGGATATACACCTACAAATGCCATCTATGATGCTAATGCTGGTATTATGACGATGACTATACCTAACCATAATATTATGGCAGGTAGAAGTATCAAGATTAAGAACAGTTCACTTGACTTTAAGTGTGCTATGGATGGCACTAGTCAGACAAAATCGTATCCTAGATCTACAGATCCTGTATATGATACAGCAATTTCTGTTGCTTCTACTACTGCTACTGGTATTGCTATAACTGTAGGAACATCTCCTATCGTCAATTTCGATATTAGTACTGCAACTTATACACCTGCGACTGGATTCCTTGATCTTAATATTGGATCTCATTCATTGACAGCAGGAACTTCTATTAAGTTGAAGACAGAATCTCTGATTTTCCGTTGCAATACAGATAGTTACATATCAACTCATACCTATCCTAGAAATATTATTGACACACAAACTGTTAATGGTGCAACTTACGATGCTAATGCAGGTATCATGACAGTAACAGTTATACCTGGCGGTAGATTACTTGATGATGGTGATTGGATCAAGTTTGATAATGATTCAATATCATTCAAGTGTGATATGGATGGAGGCACATCAACTAAGACTTATCCAAGAGCATCTGATCCTGTCAGTGGTAAGTGGTTACCTATAACAGGTATTACAACAACTAGTTTCTCAGTTGATGTGGGTAAGTCTACTGCAGAACCATTTAGTATCTCTAGTGCTATCTACGATCCTACTGCTGGTATAGTAACTGCGACAATTGGTGATCACAACTTCATGACTGGAGTAAGCATAAGGTTATCTCCTGAATCATTTGCATTTAGATGTGGTCTTGATACTTATCAAAGTCTACATTACTATCCAAGATCAACTGACACTGTTGGTTACAACACTGCAGTTTCAATTGCTTCAACAACTGCTAATAGTATTTCATTCCAAGTTTTAGCATCACAACCTTCTACAAATATTTCTACACATCACTTTGTTCCAAATGCAGGATTCACTGCTGAGACTGGTACACAGTATGATGGTACTGTAGGTATCATGACTGTTAAATCTACTAATCACAGTCTAAGTAACGGTGATTGGGTTAGATTTGAACCTGGTTCAGTTACATTTACTTGTGCTAAAGATGACTATTGTACAACACATGCATATCCTAGAGAGACTGATCCGTATAGCGGTAAGTGGACACAGGTGTCACATGTTACTACAAATACATTCAGAGTAGATATTGGAATATCTCCTGACAAATCAGATCATATATTCTCTTCTGCTGTAACAGGTGGTATTACAAGATCGCAAATTGTTGGTGGTGGTCCTTACACTCATACCTTCCAAGCAGCAGGTGTTGGTAGTATGGATCAGAAGAGAGATCAAGCATTTGATGCCCCTATTGGTATTCATTCAGTTAGTGGAGATGTTATCACCCTTCAAGTTGGTATTTCTACTGACACTAGTGAGCATCGTTATGATATCATGGCAGGTCATGAAGCAACTGATGCAGTCATCAGTGGTGGTGCTTATGCACATACATTCCAAAGTGCTTTGACTGGAGCAGTTCAGTATGGTGGCAACTATGCTCACAAATTTGTTAGTGCTGCATCAAGTACAATTTACATTGATTCTTGGTCTGGTGCTGCTCTGACTCCAACAAATGCAGTGTACAATCCTACATCAGGAGTGTTGCAAATCACTGCTGCCAATCATGGATTAGTAAATCCATCAAACTTTAAGTTGAGTGGAATTGGAGTAACTTGTGTGTATGGTGCTAAGACTTATCCTAGCGGTGTACAAGGTTTCTTCTTTACAGTTAGAAATGTTACTAACTCTACTAAGTTTACTACTAGTGTTGGTATATCAACTGTTGCACATCAATATGTAAGTGGTGGTGAAGTTAGAATTGGTATTACAACTAATATATTCCCAGACTACGATGAAGAATTAGATATTACGGGAATTGTTTCTGCTAAGACATTTAGAGTCAATGCTGGAGTTAGTACCATACCCCACTTCTATGTGACTGGTGGTACTGCTGCTCCTTGGTATAACCTAACATTTGGTTCTGGATATAATCAGTTAATGGGAGAATTGGAAGTATGTACACATGATTACGGTGGTATTGGAACTGACGCTTCAATAACTGCAACTGTTGGTGTTGGTGGAACATTAATTTATAGTATTGGTTCTGGTGGAACAAATTATAGTGATACAGCATCTTTAGATGTTGCAGATCCTAATGGAAGCAATCTTAGCATTCTTGGAAAATATAGAGAAGGTATTGGCAGTACTACCCTTACTGGTGTTGGTGCTTCTATTACAGTAGATATTATTGGTGTATCAACTACCTATGTTGGTGTGTCAACAGCTCCTGAATTCTCCTTAAATCAAGTTTACATCTGGAAGATGACTAAGTTTGGTTATGGATTTAAGAAAGGTGATAAGTTTGAATTGGCAGGTTTGTCTACAGATCCTAAGGCAGGAGATCTTTTCCAACCATTTGAGATTGAAGTTATTGATATCTTTAATGATGATATATCTGCATGGCAGTTTGGTAATATTGATTACATTGATAATATCAAACCTTTCCAAGATGGAGCTAGACTAAGATATCCTCTTTACTACCAAGATCAACTAGTTAGTTTTGAGATTGATAATAATGATCCTGATTCTAGAGAAATTGATCTATCACCAGTTCTTATGATCTTTGTGAATGGTATTCTTCAAGAACCCAATGTACACTATACCTTCAATGGTGGTACATCGGTAAGTTTTGAAACTGCACCTACAGTTGAAGATGATGTCTTCATATTCTTCTATAGAGGAACAGTGGGCAATGATAGTATACTATTTGATGTAAATGAAGTTATTAAGTTAGGTGACTCTTTAGAATTATTCAAGAGTCAGGAACTTGAATTGAATAGAGTTGCTGTTGATGCATCCAACTTTGCACAACAAGAAGAAAGAATTGCTGTTAACATCACAAGTGCATCAGTTTTAGAAACTCCATTCTATCAAGGTTCAGGTGTTAACGCTGATAACTTTAAACCATTTAGATGGAATAAACAAAAAGAAGACAAAATATTTGGTGGTGCTCTAGTTTCTAAAGCAAGAGATACTTTAGAAGCACAGATTGTTCCTACTGCCAATGTTCTTTCTGGTTATGCTGCTACTGCAACAGAGTTGTTTGTTGATCATGTAGAAAGATTTAGAGATCTTGATGGTCAGTTAACTGGCGATTTTGGACTTTATGTCTTTGGTGTTGGTATTGGAACAACAGCAACAGCAGGTATTAACTGGGAAGTTTGGAATGATATTGATTCATTGAACACAGATGTTCAAGGTTATACTGGTCTTGTTACTGGTATTACAACATCTGCTGGTATTGGTACTGACCTCGGTTTAGTATTCCAGTTAGATATGAACGCTTTGATCAACTCTGAAAATTCAGCGTATGTTCAGCAGTTCCAAGAAGGATATCCATTTAAATTATTTGCATCTGGTATCAATCCTGCTGCTGGTGTGATAACCAGTATTGACTCTCATGACTCTGATACAATTGGTATCAGTACCTTTGAACTTGACAATATATACTATGCACATGGATTGCATTGGGACGGAAGTGCTAGAACAGGTGTTATAACTTGTAATATCCACTCTGGTACTGATGTTACAGGATTAGTTGGTGTTGGATCAACTGCTTTCCCTGCTGCTAGATTTACATGGGGTCGCTTCTCTAGTGCTACTAGAAATGTAGGATACCCACTGACCCTTAATGTTAAGGGATTAGATTATAACCCTGATCTAGATAACTATCCTGTTGTTAAGAGAACCAATGTTGGTCTTCGTAATACAGGAGCACTTGGAAAAACATTATAAATACCAAAATAGTAAGACCTTTAGAGAAAAGTTGCAATGGCAGCAATTATAACCGACCAATTTAGAATTATAAATGCCAACAACTTCATGGAAGATGTTACGGCAGGTAATAATTCTTACTATGCATTTTTAAGTTTAGCAAACCCAACATATGCTGGATTTGGTCGGACTGACACATGGAATAGTACAACTTTACAACCACCAGCACCTACGGACAGTATCCAATACAATAATCATGTATATGATACTATGCTTTTTGGTCGTAAGGTTTTTCCTGGTGATGTAAGAAGATTAGTCAAAAAAATTACATGGACAAAGGGTACATCCTATGACATGTACAGACATGATTATAATGTAAATAACAGATCGCTAGTTTCTAACTCTAGTAGACTTTATTCATCCAACTACTATGTGATGAATAGGGATTATAGAATTTATATTTGTATCAATAATGGATCTGCTGGTATATCAAGTATTGCAAGTGCATCTCTTGATGAACCCACATTTACTGATCTTGAACCATCTGCTGCTGGTGTAAGTGGTGATGGTTATCTTTGGAAATATTTGTTTACGGTTCCTCCTGCAGATATTGTCAAATTTGACTCTACGGAATATATTGCTGTTCCTAATGAATGGAGCACATCGACTAACAACGATATTACAGTTGTTAGAAATAACGGTGATTCGGATACTAACAACAATCAAATTAAAGTAGTATCAATTGATGAGAGTGGTGCTGGATATAGTTTCTTATCTAGTCCTATCGAAGTTGATATTATTGGTGACGGTACTGGAGGAAAAGTTAGAGTCTTGACTAATACAAATGGTCAAGTTATTTCTGCTCAAGTAACTAACGGTGGTAGAGGTTATAGTTATGGAAGGATTGACCTTTCTTCTATTAATGGTAGTGCCACAAAATTTTCTAGATTAACACCTATTATTCCTCCTTCTAAGGGTCATGGATTTGATCTTTATAAGGAATTGGGAACTGATAAAGTTCTGATTTACACTAGGTTTGATGCTTCATCATATGATTTTGCAAGTGACACTATATTTGCACAGGTTGGATTGATCAGAAATCCAACTGCTATCGGTGCTGCTGGTACAAACTTCTTACAAACTTCTGAATTCTCTGCTCTAAAAGCATTTAAGTTTACAGGAGATGTGTCACAGGTATTGGGAGTTGGTACAGCAATTACACAAAATATTTCTGGAGTTGGAACTGCCAGAGGTTATGTTGCATCATATGATATTAATACTAAGGTGATTAAATACTTCCAAGATCAAAGTTTGGTGTTCAACCAATCTACTTTTGATAATACGGATAGTGTTAATGTTGCTGGTCAAGCACCAGTATTGGAATTCCAATCAACTGCTGACGCTGTTACTAGTACTTCATTCAGTGTCAATGTAGATCAATCATTTAGTGGTATATCTACAACAACACCTTCTGGTAAGGTTGTTGATCTCGGTGTGCAATTCACGAACGGTGTTGCAAATGCTGAGATAAATAAAAGAAGTGGAGAGATCATTTATCTTGATAATAGACCATCTATTACAAGAAATGTTCGTCAAAAAGAAGACATCAAGATCGTATTAGAGTTCTAAACAATGCCACAACAGACTAACCTGAATATAAGTCCCTATTACGACGACTTTGACAGAACCGACAATTACCATAGAGTTCTGTTTAAACCAGGATTTCCTGTTCAAGCTCGTGAACTTACGACTCTGCAATCTATCATGCAGAATCAAGTTGAACAGTTTGGTAGTCATATGTTTAAAGAGGGATCCGTTGTGGTTCCTGGTGGGGTTACCTATGATGGTCAATATTTTGCAGTAAAAATAGATCCTACTCATTTAGGAACAGATGTTGAAGTTTATATAAAACAAATCGTTGGTAAAAGGATTAAAGGAGAAACATCTCAGATTACAGCAAAGGTAGTTGACTTTGTAACCTCTGCTGATTCTAATGAAGGAGTACCTACATTATTC